>JAEEGJ010003125.1_pt1 | contig 67452 bp, 43 predicted proteins | sample 8958761 | NCBI WGS metagenome assembly JAEEGJ01 (sample SAMN16246546, study PRJNA631951) | gut metagenome | biome: gut microbiome; feature: rumen; material: RS-attached | host: Bos | place: Iran: Karaj | collected 2018-10 | reverse complement strand
GGAACTCGGTCATCCATGCGCCGCTGCGTTTGCTCTTACGCGGGAAGAAATCCATGTACAATATGCCTATCACGTTGCCGCTGTCTTTCACCAAGAAACAGCGTGCCTCCTTGTTGTAGGTGGGCAGCGTGTCGGTGGGCTCGAAAGTGAGGCCGTACAGCCGGTTGGCCACGTTGAAAGCGCCGCCAAGCACGTTGTCGAGGGCGAAATAGGGACGCACCACGGAGTCTTCGAGACTATATTTCTCGGCTCTCAGCTTTTCGCTGTAGTAACGCCAGTCCCACGGCTGCAGCTTGGCACCGGGCTCGTCTTTTTCGAGCATTTTCTGGTACTCGGCGCATTCGGCCTTGGCTTTTTTCAGCGCCGGAGTCCATATCTGCATCAGGCAGCTGTACACGGCTTGCGGAGTTTTGGCCAGACAGTCGTCGAGCACATAGTCGGCGTGGGTGGGGAAACCGAGGATGTTGGCGCGTTCGAGACGCAGGTTGGTGAGGGTGTCGATAATCTTGGTATTGTCGAACTCGCCACCGTTGCAGCGGTCGGTATAGGCGCGCCACACCTCCTCGCGCAACTTGCGGTCGGGACAGGTCTGCATGAAAGGTTCCCACGAGGGCAGCTGCAGGGTAACCTCAGTGCCGTCGTCGAGTTTCTTGCTGTAGGCGTTGGTGGCTTTCAGCACGTTTTGGGCGAAACGCAGCGTGAGCGAGGCGATGCGCTCGTTGAGTTCGCGGAAACGCGGCTGCTTTTCCTCGGGCACATTGGCGCCGCCGCGCACAAAGTCTTTGTAGGTCTCTTCGAGCAGACGCATCTGTTCGGGGTTGAGCTGCAGCGAATCTTTCTGCTCGTACACAGCCTTGATGCGGGCAAAGAGCTTGGCGTTAAGGGCGATGTCGTCCTCGTGAGCCGAAAGCAGGGGCGTAACCTCTTCGGCTATGGCTTCCATCTCGGGCGAGTTTTCGCACTCGTTGAGGTTGAAAAAAACGCTGTTCACGGTAGAGAGCAGTTCGCCGCTGTATTCGAACGCCTCTATGGTGTTCTCGAAAGTGGGGGCTTCGGCATTGTTCACAATGGCGTCGATTTCCTCTTTCTGACGTTTCATGCCCTCCTTGAAAGCAGGCATGTAGTGTTCTGTCTTGATTTTCTCGAAATCGGGGATGTTGTACGGGGTGTCGAACCCTGCGATAAAAGGATTGTCGTTTTGCATAGCGGTATTTTTTTCTTTACATCCGGTGGCGAGCATCAGCAACGCGCTTCCGGCAATCAGTGTTATTTTTCTCATTATTATTGTATTATAGATTTACTAAACTGTATCATTGATTTTTTTTCTTGTTTTCAGCCTGCTCTTTTTTATATTCTTCCCAATCTTGTTCGGTTGCACTTTCCAACAAGTACTGACGCATCTCTTCTTCCGTCGGCAGTTGCAGACGATATTTGCTCACAAACAGGTTTTGCGAGAGGCCTTCGGTGGCGTACTGCACAGTGGTCTCGCCATAATCAGTGCAGAGTAACAAACCAATTGGGGGATTGTCGTCCTCCTGCATCACCTCGTGCTTGTAATAGTTCATGTAGCAGTTGAGCTGCGATGCATATTCGTGACGGAATCGGTCAATTTTGAGGTCTATGATGACGTGACACTTCAGAATCCTATGGTAGAAAATGAGGTCGGCCTTGAAATAGTCCTGATCGATAAGAACACGTTTCTGCCGTGCTTCGAAACAGAAGCCGCGCCCCATCTCCATCAGCACCAGTTGAAGGTGATTGAGTATGGTATTTTCCAACTTGGTCTCGGTGACCACATCCTGCGACTGCAGGCCAAGAAATTCGAGCGTGACGGGGTTATGTATCACATCGAGGGGCGTAAGCTGCTGAGCGTCTTTCAAAGCCAGCTTGCTCAGAGCTTTTTTATCTTTCGACAAGCCCATACGTTCGTAGTATTGCGTGGATACCTGTCGGTCGAGTTCCGTTACCGTCCAGCATCCACGGATAGCCTCTTGCTCATAAAATGCACGCTTTGTGGCGCTGTCGATATTTGAAAGACGTATAAGATGGGTCGCCGACAATTTGTAAAAAAGCGAACTTGCAGGGGTTTCCCAAGATTCTTTCTGGATTTCAGATATTGCGGTCGGCAACCGCAATTTTTCAATTGCAATATTACTACCAACAGATTTTGCGGTTGGTAACCGCAAAAATGCATTCTGACTATGCTGGACAATATACTCCGCAATAACATCTCCGAGTTGGGGATAAATTTGATAAGTTAAACGGTATTCATATAATCGCCGTTCACCCAAACCTCGTTTATTAAGACGTTGCGCCAAGGTTTTTAGCAGTTTGTCTCCATACTTGGCGCGGTCCTCGCCGTTCTGCTCAAACTCCACAATATAATATCCCACCAACCAGTTTCGTGTTGTAAGTGAAAGATTTATAGCATGGGCGGCCTGTGCCTGAAACACATCCTGAACTTGTTTTATTTGTCCCACCAATGATTCGAAATCCATACTTTGCTTGATTTTTTTGCCAAATTACGAACTGCAAAGATACATTTTTTTTCTAAAACATAGGCAACTTCGAGCAAAATCGTTCTAAAACATAGGCAACTTTGAGCAAAAATCGTTCTAAAACATAGGCAACTTTAAACAAAAACAATTCGGTTGTTGCGGATTTTAAATCCGCAACATTGAATATAGGGATTTGAAATCCCGATACTCTATTGCGGCGGATTCCAAATCCACCGCAACCGGAAAATCAAAAAAAGAGACACCCGAGGGCGTCTCTTTTTCTGTTTGTGTTACTGGTATTTCGCTACAAGTTCATCCATTTGGAATAAAACAACTCTCCTCTCATGTTGCGGCCAAAAGTCATAATGCCATAGTAAAGCTTTACGAAGAACCTTTTAGCGGGGACATTGTTAATGGTGGCATCGAGGTCGTATTCGCACGTACAATTTGCCCAATCGCCAAACGCGCGAACATCTATTTCAAGCGTATCACCGATAATGTTGCTTTGTACTGCAAAACTATCAAGTCCGCAACCTGACATACAACGCGACCATTCGAAATACAAGTCGTTCCCAATGCGGTCGAGAGTTACACCCCACCCAATGGTATCGCTTTTCTCTGCGCCGCTGTTAAGGCAGTCGGAGTTGTGGACATCCGTAACCAACAGATTCTGGCTTTCTGGTTCTACAACTGTTGTAGAAGGTGTGTCCTGATTATCACTTTTTTCTTTTTTGCAAGAAAATACGACAACTACCGTCATCAGTATTGCAAAAACTCCAAATAACTTTAAAGCATTTTTTTCATATCAGTTTATTTTATTGGTTTCGGTAGTTGCGGATTTGATATTCCGCAACAGAGAATATTGAGATTTGAAAATCCGTCGGAACTGGTAATGTCAATGTGTTTTATAGTTTATTTCTAAGGTTATGTTATCCCTCGAAATTGTCTTTGGTATTAAGATGTATTTTCTCCAGCCAATTACAACGGTTGTCATATCTTTTATCACATCAATTTTTAAATCATAACTAACATTGTCTGTGGTAGTTAGATATGTATTTATTGATTCTATACCACTGGTTGACACTCCTGAGACTATTACCAAAGAATGATTGGTTAAATCCAAAGTCGGTGCATTATTGCATAGTGACTGCAAAGTAGCATTGTCATTTACCAGTGTAACCGAATCCATGGACAAAATCGTACATGGTATGCTGTCTGTAATATCGGCATACGCAACGGTTTGCCCAACAGTAGGTTCAACAACGGTTTCATTCTCTTTGTCCTTTTTGCAGGAGCTGGCTATCGCCACTCCCACCAAAGCTACCGCCAATAGCAGTAAAGCCTTGCCCGATAATGTCTTTTTCATCTTTTTACTATTTTGTGCGGACTTCTAATTTTACACGACTTTTGAATTAATGGTCATTTCATTCGTTTGTTTTGCGAAGTCCATTGAACAAAGAACGAACAAAACGACAAAGCAAAGTTACACTTTTATTTCTTTTTATGCAAATATTTTTCCAACATTTTGTAGGGGGGGGTAATTGGTTGATAATTAAGAGTTTAGAATTAAGGTTTTTTTATTAGAAATCTGAATTTTCCCCTAGAAAAAGCAGTGTGATTGATCAAAAAAACAAATAAAATTTGAACATCTCGATTGCGTCGGATTCCAAATCCGCCGCAACGTTTTTTTCTATTCGGCTTCCTCCAAAAGTTTCTCAATTTGTTTCTCCATATCGGGATAGAAGCCGTCGATGCGTCCTACTTCCTCTCCGTTGCGGAAAACTATAACCATCGGCACAGATTTGATTTCCAGCTCTTTGGCGGTATTCTTCGATTTGTCGATGTCCATGGTGAAGAATCGGGCACGATTGGCGTTCTTGGCGGCCATGCTGTCCAAAACGGGCTGCAGCATCTTGCAGGGCTTGCACCATACCGCCGAGAAATCCACCACACATACGCCTTTCTTTATGCTTTTGGCAAAAGTGGCGTCGGTTATCTCGGCGCAGTGGGCCAACTCGGACTTCTCTGCGGGGACGGGGTCGGCAATCTTTTTCGCAAGAGCGGTGTCCGAGGGGTTCTTCACAAATGCAATCACATCGTCGCTGTAGATATAACGTGCCTCGGTGGTGTCGGGCAGGTAAAAGAGACTGTCGGGCACCGGACATTCCTCTATTGAAACCACCTCGGTCACGGTGGTCGTCTTGCGGCCGTTCAATTCCATGGTGCTTATGCTTTTTATCAGCAGCCCTTTGCCTGTGGGCGAAAGCGACGAGGCAAAAGCCAGCGAGGTGTCTATCCATGTCTGACTGTGTCTTTTCGCAGTAAAAAAGCCGACAGAGCTTTCGCTCTGCACCGTTACTTTTATGCAGCTGTGTCCGTTTATCTCCTCTTTTTCAAGACCGACAGTGATTTTGGATGATTTGTTGAGGCTTTTCCTACTCTCCTCCGACATGGAAATGACAGTGACAACAGGACGGACACCGGAGAAGTCGATTGTATACGAGATGCCGTCTTTGTAAAGCATCTTGGTTTTCATATAAGCGATGTCGCAAACTTGGTTGCCGTTTTTGTAGAATTCCACGCTCTCCGTCTTGGAACCACGGCCAACCTGTATGGTCGATGTCACCTTACCCTCAAACGGTTTTGTCTGCGAAAAAGCAATACCGGTGCCGAGAAACAACAAGGCGATAATCAGATATTTGTTTTTCATATTGTCCCGAATTTCAAATTTACAATATAACGCTATTGTGGCGGTGATATTGCACAAACAGTTCGGAAATAGTTTGGAGTTTTGAGTGGGGAGTTTGTATTTCAACGATGCGGGGGTTCGACAAGCTCACCCACCGCTCGGTGCCTGAGCCTGTCGAAGGCACGCCTTAACATCTTCACACCTTAACGCCTTAACATCTTATTTTGTTCTCCGCCTACGGCTATCGAAAAGTCCACTGGACTTTTCTTCACCCCTATGGGGCTATCAACTGAATACTGAATACTGAATACTGACAACTGACCCCTAAATTTCAACTTTCAACTCAGCCTACGAAATCCCCTCTTTCCACAACAATCCTGCGTCCGGTGGAGCCCATACGCAGCTGCAGGCAGTCGCTGCACTGCTCTATGCCGTCGCCGAGACAGATCTTATTGTCGTAGATATTGTATTTCTCGCGGTTCTCCACGGGCGAGAGGTTGGGCATCAGCACGTTGGCTCCTGCCAGCACGCCGAGCTCCCTGCCCAGCGGGTGCAGGCTGCCCAAAGCCGTGGTGGAGGGCAAAAGCACATGGGGGTGCAAAAGACGTATGGTAGAGAGCAGTCGCAGGGTGGTCTCCACCGAGCCGTTGGGCTGGTCGGCGAAGGGGGTGTGCTGTGTGGCCACAAAAGGCCCTATGCCCACCATCTGCGGACGGAAAGTGCGGATAAACTGCAGGTCTTTGAAGATGGTTTCGGGAGTCTGTCCGGGCGAGCCCACCATAAAGCCGCATCCCACCTGATAGCCAATTTCTTTGAGCCATTGCAGGCACTGCATACGGTTTTGGAACGACATCTCCTCGGGGTGCAGGTAGTGGTAGTGGTCCTCGTCGGCGGTCTCGTGACGCAGCAGGTAACGGTTGGCACCCAAATCGAAAAGGCGTTGGTAGCTCTCGCGCGAGCGTTCGCCCATCGACAGAGTGATGGCGCAGTCGGGGTATTGGCTGCGGATGTCGGAGACCAGAGCGCCCAGACGTTCGTCGGTCCACCACATATCCTCGCCGCCCTGAAGCACAAAAGTGCGCATGCCGTATTTGTAACCGTCTTGGCAACAGGCAATTATCTCGTCGAACGTCATACGGTAGCGGGGCAAGGTGTTGTTGCTGCGACGGATACCGCAGTAGTTGCAGTTGTTTCGGCAGAAACTGGTAATCTCCACCAGTCCGCGGAGGAAAATCTTGTCGCCATAGACCGCCTCCACCGCCTCGCGGGCCTTGGCGTGGAGGTATTTCACGGCGTTGTCCTTCGGCATTTCGAGCAGCCGACGCAGAAACGGCAGACTGATGTCCTGCGTTTCGGCAAGGGCGTCAATCTGTTGAATTGTCTGCAACTCGTCGGCCGAGGCCACAGCCCGTATCTCCTCGCAGCTCTGTGCTATGAGGGGGGACTTGGTGTCGGCCGTTGGCTGGTTGTTGGTTGGTTCTGCCATTTGTTTTTATATATCATTTATTGCAGGGGTTTACACCCCTGCCTAATAGATATCGCCCCTACAGGGCTCATTTCTTTTATTTGCAGTAGGCTTTGGCCATGGCTACGCTGCGCAGCGATTCGGCGTGGGCGTGGGCGCACATGAAACGTGCCGAGGGCATGAAACTGCGTTTGCAGCTCTCGTCGCCGTTAAGCTGACGCTCCACATCGAAAATCAACAGGTAACCCATTATTATAGCGGCAATTACATCGGTCTGCATACGACGGAAATCGTAGTCGGTTTCGGCGTTGGCGTTGGCCATCTCGGCAAGAGCCTTGTAGTTCTCCGTTGCCTGACGCAGAAGCTCGCGCAGAGGCTCCAGCTCGCTGTGGATAGGACGTGCATCGTATTCCGCAATCTTGGCGATATAAGCACCGTTGGCGATGCCTTTCTGAGCGGCCACCACCTGCAGCTGCGAAGTGCCTTCGTAGATGCTGAGGATACGTGCGTCGCGGTAGAGGCGTTCGCAGGCGTATTCTTTCATAAATCCGCTGCCGCCGTGCACCTGTATGCAGTCGTAGGCGTTGCGGTTGGCAAACTCTGATGCCGAGAGTTTCAGCAGCGGGGTGAGGATGTCGGCGCTACGCTGTGCGGCTTTGTAGTCGGCACGCTCGTCGCTCTCTATTTTGCCTTTGGCCTCGTAAGCCTTGTAGGTGTCCACCATACGTGAGGTCTCGTAGAGGAGAGTACGTGCGGCGTCGGTGCGGGCGCGCATGGCAAGAAGCAGGTCGCGCACTGCCGGGAAATTCTCGATAGCCTGACCGAACTGCTCGCGTTCTGCCGCATAAGCCACGGCTTCGCGACAAGCGGCCTCGCACAGTCCCACCGACTGCGAACCGACTCCCAAGCGGGCGTCGTTCATCAGCGTCATCACGTATTTGATAAGTCCCAACCTGCGTTCGCCCACGATGTAGGCGGGAGCGTTGTTGAACACCAGCTCCGCCGTGGGAGAGCCTTTGATACCCATCTTATTCTCCAAGCGACGCACCGTCATGCCGCCGTCGTTGCGGTCGTAAACATAGTACGACAGTCCGCGGCCGTCGTTGGTGCCCTCTTCGGAACGTGCCAAAACCAGATGCAGGTCGGCACCGCCGTTGGTGATGAAACGTTTCACACCGTTGAGACGCCAGCAGTTGTTGGCCTCGTCGAAAGTGGCTTTCAGGCGCACGCTCTGCAGGTCGCTGCCTGCGTCGGGCTCGGTGAGGTCCATGGAGCAGGAGGCTCCCTCGTAGATACGGGGCAGGAACTTGTCCTTGATGGCATCGTCGGCAAAGGAGCTGATAGTCTCGGCGCAGTCTTGCAGGCTCCAGATGGTGCCGAAGCCGGTGTCGGCGCGGGAGATAATCTCCGTTGTCATGATGAAAGGCACATACGGGAAGTTGAGGCCGTGGTATTTGCGAGGCATCGAAATGCCGAACAGTCCCGACTGTTTAAGCACGTCGTAGTTCTGGCGTGTGCCCGGGGCATACACCACTTCGTTGTTGTCGATGTGCGGACCCACGTGGTCCACCTCCTCGGCGTTGGGGGCTATCACGTCGCCGGCGATGTCGCCCACGAGCGAAAGCACACGGTCGTAGTTCTCTATTGCCTCGTCGGCGTCGGCGGGAGCGTCCTCGTATTGGCCGTGGTCGGCGAAACCGTGCTCCTTCAGGGCGGCGATTTTCTTCATCTCGGGATGGGTGAGATGAAACTTAAGGCTGTCGTTATCTGTGTAGAAATTCATAACTTTCGATATTTTTTTAACATCTAAAACACTGAAAAACATTTATTTGTCTCTTTCGCGATTTTCGATGTCGATATTCAATTTTTATTTTTTGTTTTTATTGTAACAAGCTATCAGCTGGGGCACCACTTTGCACACGTCGCCGATAATGGTGTAGTCGGCTATGGCGTTGATAGGTGCCTCGGGGTCGGTGTTGATGGATATTATCTTGCCCGACTGGTCCATTCCCGCACGGTGCTGCACGGCTCCGGAGATACCGCAGGCGATATACAGCTTGGGACGCACGGTAACGCCGGTCTGCCCTATCTGGCGGTCGCCTTCGGCAAAACCGGCATCCACGGCGGCGCGGGTGGCTCCCACCTCTCCGCCAAGGGCCTGTGCCAGCTGGTGCAGCATCTCGAAATTCTCCTTGCTGCCCATGCCATAACCGCCGGAGACGATGATGGGCGAGTTTTTGATGTTGATTTTCTGCTGCTCTATCTCGCGGGCAATGATACGCACACACTCGTCCTCGCCGCGCAGGTATTTGTCGGCGTCGAGGGCTACCACGGTGCCTTTGTAGTTGGCATCGAGCACCTCTTTTTTCATCACGCCCTCACGCACGGTGGCCATCTGCGGACGAGTTTCGGGGTTTACGATGGTGGCGATGATGTTTCCGCCGAAAGCGGGACGAATCTGATAGAGGATGTCGTCGTACTGTTTTTTAGTTACCTTGTCCTCGTAGGAACCTATCTCCAGCGATGTGCAGTCGGCGGTGAGGCCGCAGCGCAGGTAGGAGGAGATACGCGGGGCGAGGTCGCGGCCCACGCATGTGGCACCCATAAGAACGATGTCGGGACGGTTTTCCTCAATGACCTTGGAGAGCACCGAGAAATGAGGCAGGGTGCGGTATGGCGACAGACGTTTGTCGTCGGCCTTGAACACCATGTCCACGCCAAAGGGGTAGAGTTGTTTTTCTATCTCGCCAAGGGCGTTGCCGCAAACGAGGGCGGCAAGCTGGGTGTTGAGCCTTGTGGCAAGGCTTCGGCCCTTGGTGCAAAGTTCCAGACTCACATCGGCGATGTGGCCGTTTTCTGCTAATTCGCAATATATCAGTATCATGATTTTATTTATTTTTTTCTTTATTTACCGGTTTTTATTATTTTTGATTATCTCATTTTTTGATTAAGGACAAATGTCTTCAACAACATTATGAACTTTTACATACATTCTCTTTTTTAAAGAAATTTGATATTCACATTGGGTCGTTTTTACATTTACAACATCTTCTCCAGCACATTGCATATTAATACGCAAAAATTCCAAGCCAACATTTTTTTCACATATTGAACATTTCCGAATTATTTTTTTTTTAGAAAATCCAGTTCGACAAAAACAATTTTTTCAGATTGATAATTAACTGCGGCAAGGAGTATATGATTGTTTGGCATTAATAAAAAAGAGTTCAAATAAAACCTCCCTCTATATGAATTACAAATAGTATCATAACTTTTAGTAAAAATGTCATAAACAACAAGTGATAGTCCCGTAGATATATAAAACAATTTATTATCACTACATTTTAATGCATTATCATCAATGTAATGGATATTGCGACAAATTATGGTTGTATCAAAATTGTATTTATTTGTTATTATGATATCGTAAGAACCTATTTCAGCATCATCAGCAGTTTTATCAATATACCCGATACTAAAATCAAAACTGTCAGTGATGTTATTTGTCGCATATTCTTGAGCATAACAAAGATATGACGAATTACAAAATACACATAGAAATAAAAATATAATTTTATTTTTGCGCATGGGAAATCTCTTTAAGTGTCCTTTTTCGGTTGTTGCGGATTTGCAATCCGCAACAGAGAATATAGGGATTTGAAATCCCGACTCTCTATTGCGTTGGTTTGCAAATCCGCCGCAACGGGTATCATATAATATTGCCTTATTCATCAATGCACTAAAAACGAATTCCCTATTTATAACATGTTGCCTAGGCGAGATTTCTCACCACCTCAACAAATATTTCTACCTTTACCCAATTATATGGTCTTTCATCAGTCCGGCCACGAGGTCGTTGAGGGCGGCTTCGGTGGGTTCCACCTGCTGCGCGTCCTTGTGGGCAAGCACCACATTGTCGATCTTTTTCACCTTGGTGGGCGAGCCTTTCAGTCCGAGACGTTCCATCTCAGGGTCGATAGCGTCGGCGTTCCATATCTCGGGCGCGGCCTTGGCATATTTCAGCAGACGGTGTGCGTGCGGATAGCGGCAGTCGTCGGCCGAGGCGGTGACGGTAACAAGCACCGGAAGGGTGGCCTCCACTGTCTCCACACCGTTGTCCAAGCGGCGGGTGAGGGTTATGGTGTCGCCCTTGAGGCTTACCAGCTTTTCGGCGTAGGTAATCTGCGGCAGGTTGAGCTTTTCGGCCACCTGCGGACCCACCTGTGCGGTGTCGCCGTCGATAGCCTGACGGCCACCGAACACCATATCGTAATGTCCTATCTTTTTGATGGCACATGCCAACGCATAGGATGTGGCGAGGGTGTCGGAACCGGCAAAACGCATGTCGGAGATTATCACACCCTTGTCGGCGCCGCGCGAGAGCGAGTCGCGGATTATAGCGGCGGCACGGTCGGGACCCATGGTGAGGACGGTGATTTCGGTGCCGGGGTTCTGTTCTTTCACCTGCAAGGCCATCTCGAGGGCTTTCAGGTCTTCGGGGTTGAAAATGGCAGGCAATGCCTGACGGTTTACGGTGCCGTCGGCGTTCATAGCGTCGGGACCCACATTCTGCGTGTCGGGCACCTGTTTTATCAAAACTACTATTTTATAGCTCATATTTCTTTCTTTTGTCACCACACTGCGCTAGGCTTTTATGTGGTTATTTTTCTATCTTTATTTTTATCACCCCCACACTGCGCTGCGCTTGTATGGGGTTATTAATGTGTAGTCCCTTCGGGACATTTTGGTTTTTTGTTATATTTTAATTTAACTTATGACTTATCTTTCTATCGAAGATGCTAACAGTTAAACAGTTAAACAATTCAACAGCTCAACTCACATCATCCGAGGGCGAGGCCGCCGTCGCAGCAGATTACCTGTCCTGTTACATACTCGGAGAGGTCGGAGGCGAGGAACAGAGCCAGCTTGGCGATGTCTTCGGGCAGGCCGGGACGACGCATGGGTATCCGTTTCTTCCATTCTTCGATAACCTCTTCGGAAAGTTTGCCGGTCATGGCAGTCTGTATAAAGCCCGGGGCGATGGCGTTGCTGCGTATGTTGCGGCTGCCCAGCTCCTTGGCCACGGATTTGGTGAAACCGATGATACCGGCCTTGGAAGCGGAGTAGTTGCACTGTCCGGCATTGCCGTTCACACCTACTATGGACGACATATTGATGATGGAGCCGTTGCGCTGACGCATCATCATGGCGGAGAACACTTTGGTGTAGTTGAACACCGAGGTGAGGTTGAGGCGGATAACGCGGTCCCAGTCGTCGGCAGACATACGCATAAGCAGTGTGTCGCGGGTGATGCCAGCGTTGTTCACCAGCACATCCACACGGCCGTATTTCTCGGCTATTGTCTTGCCCAGCTCCTGAGTCTGCTCCAGCGACGAGGCGTCGGCGGCGAAGAACTCGGCGCGTACGCCGAAAGCCTTGAGTTCGTTAGTTACAGCTTCCGAGCGTTCGTCGGCGCGGATATCGGTGAAGAGTATGTCTGCACCGTTTTTGGCAAATTCGAGGGCGATGCTACGTCCTATTCCTTGTGCTGCCCCGGTAATAAGGGCTATTTTTCCTTCTAATAATTTCATATCGTGTGTTTTATTATGTTATCTTTAAATATGTTGGTCAACTTTTTTTGAATGAACCCAAACTGCAAATATACGATTTTTTTTGTAATTCAGTGAACTGTGATCTGTGAACAGTGAACTGAAATGGTCGTCGGTCACTGGTCATTGGTCAGTGGACTATTGACAACTTATTATTTAAGTAAAGGTCGCGTCTCTCCGAGACGCTGTTTTCAGTGGGTTTATTCTCACCCCCACACTGCGTTCCTTGTGTGGGGTTATTGAGATCATGTGTCTCCGACACATTTTTGGTAAATAATTTAATTATCATTTTTACTTTTGACTTTTGTCCTTTGTCCTTTGACATTTGTCCTTTGACATTAGACTTTTGACCTTTGACTTTTGACCAACAATTACTAATTACTCATTACAAATTACTAATTAAAGTTTTCGTACTGCCACGCAGGCGTTCTGTCCGCCGAAGCCAAAGGAGTCGGAGATGGCTATGTCGGCCTGCACTTGGCGTGCGGTATGCGGTATGTAGTCGAGGTCGCAGTCGGGGTCGGACTCGTTGAGATTGATAGTGGGCGGCAGCACTCCGTGTTTGAGGGTGAGGGCGGTGGCCACCATCTCAAGTCCTCCTGCAGCTCCGAGGCAGTGGCCAAACATCGATTTGTTGGAGCTTATCATGGCCTTGCGTGCCAGCTCTTCGCCGAGCGACTGTTTCAGAGCCATGGTCTCGGTTTTGTCGTTGAGGGCCGTGCCGGTGCCGTGGGCGTTCACGTACAGCATCTCGCCATTGTATTTGGCTTCTTTCAGCGCCTGCTCGATGGCGATGGTCTGCGACTTGGCGTCGGGACGCGGAGCTGTGTAGTGGTAGGCGTCGCAGGTGTTGCCGAAACCGCACACCTCGGCGTAAATCTTGGCACCGCGCTTGCGGGCGTGTTCGTATTCCTCGAGGATGACGATGCCGGAGCCTTCGCCAATGACGAAACCGCCACGACGTTTGTCGAACGGCAGCGAGGCCTCGGCGGGGTTGGTGGCAAGCGACAATGCTTTGCTGTTGGCAAATCCCGACACAGCTATGGGCACTATTGCCGACTCGGCACCACCGGCGATGATAGCGTCGGCGTAGCCATGTTTGATGTTGCGGAACGCCTCGCCTATGGAGTGTGTGGCGGTGGCGCAAGCCGTAACTATGGGCAGGCATGGGCCTTCGGCATGGTAGGCTATGGCTATGTTGCCCGCGGCGATGTTGGAAATCATCATCGGCACAAAGAGGGGCGACACGCGGCCCACGCCTTCGGTCATCATTTTTTCGTGCTCGGAGCAGAGGGTGTGGATGCCACCCACTCCGGAGCCTACAAAGACGCCCAAACGCTCGGGTTCCATCTCCAGTCCGCTATCGGCCATGGCCTGCGAAGCGGCGGCGAGGGCGAACTGCGAGTAACGGTCGGCACGACGCATCATGCCTTTGTCCACGTCGTAAGCTGAGGGGTCGAAATCGATAATCTCGGCGGCGACGCTCACTTTAAGACCTTCGGTGGATATATTCTGTATCGGACGGATGGCGCAGACACCTTTCTGCAGGTTGTCCCAAAAGGTGGCCACATCGTTTCCAAGCGGCGAAACCACGCCTAATCCTGTTATAACTACTCTTCTTTCCATTGATTTATTGTTTATTTGTTGAGTGTTTAGTTGTTTAATTGTTGGTTGGTCGTGTGTTTAGTTGTTTAATTGTTGGTTGGTCGCAGGTCCTTTGTCTATTGACCTTTGACAAAAAATTCCTCATTCCGAAATCCGAAATCACAAATCCGAAATGAAACCTACCATTCCAGCAGACAGGCTGCGGAGACGAAACCGGCTCCGAAGGCCGACATCACTATCTTGTCGCCGTCGTGGATACGTCCTTGGGCCAGCATCTCGTCGAGCAGTATGGGTATGCTTGCCGATGAGGTGTTGCCGTAGTATTCGATGTTAGTGGGGAATTTCTCCTCGGGCTCTTTGAGCAGCGAGCGTATGCCGTCAACGATACGTTTGTTGGCCTGATGGATAAGGTAATAATCGATGTCGGAGGGTGTAAGTCCCTGACGTGAAAGGAGTTTCATAATATCTTTCGACGATTCAGACACGGCTTGGCGGAAAAGCTCGCGGCCTTTCATCACCAGCGGCTGACCGTGTTCGTGCTCTTTCTCGAAAGGCGTACTCTCGAGCGGACGCTCGTAGTACAGCACGTCACGATTGGAGATCATCGTAAGCTGCACGTCCTTAAACGAATCGCCAGGACCTACAATCACGGCTCCCGCGCCGTCGGCAAAGAGGATGCTGCAGTCGCGTTCGTGCCAGTTGCAGTATTTCGACGGCTCCTCGGCGCAGAGTATCATGATATACCTTGCGTTGCCGGCCTTTATCATGCTGTCGGCCAGCATCATAGCATTGACAAAACCAGCGCAGGCCACGTTGATGTCGAGTCCAGCGCATTTGATGCCGATACGGTTCTGCATAATGCAGCTGATGCCCGGCGTTACATGGCGGTTGGCCACATTGGAGCAGATAAGGAAATCGATTTGTTCGGGGCTGAGTCCCGATGCCTCGATAGCTTTTTTGGCGGCTGTCTCGGCTATGTCGTAGAGACTTTCGGTGGAAAGCAATCGACGGGCTTTGATGCCAGTGCGTTCGGTAATCCACTCATCACTTGTATCTAAGAAGGTCGCTAATTGGTTGTTGGTAACCGACAATGTCGGTAATGCGCTTCCTGTTCCTATTATTTTCATAACGTTTAATAGTTAGTTTCGTTTTACAAATAGGTACAGTTGAGTAAACAAACTGTGCCAGTAATTTACAGTTTTTTTACTTCAATTGCGCAATGCAAAGGTACAACTAATTTCTGAAACCACCAAACTTTGCCAACACCCCATAAAATCAAAGCACTGATTTTTAATACTTTGACATTTTTTACTTAACAATAATTAACGAGTGCGGGGGTGAGAAACGCCTCGCCTTTTAGGCAAAAACAATTTGAAAAACGGCAGATTTTCGATGCGGAGGTGCGACACTCACGGTCATAGTTTGAAACGCAGGTCGATCCAGCCCCAAGTGAGGCTGTTGCCTTCGGCGGTACGTTTCAGACGTTCCATAGTTGCGGTGCCTTTCATATACGAGAATCCGACGGAAAGTCCCACCACCTTGCTGATGGCGTATGAAGCCTCGAATTCCAGCTCGTGGCCGAGGGTGTAGTCCATCTCGTCGAGTTTGGTGGCGGTGGCGAAATAGTGGTAGCCGAGGCTGCAGTCGAGTCCGGGCAACGGATGGAAAGCTGTGGTGGCGTAGAGGTTCTGCAGTCCGGGGGTAAAACCGCCGTAGAAGGCGCTGAGATAGAAGAAATCCATAGCTCCGTAGAACTTATGGTGCGAGCCCCAGATGGAGTTGAAGCCTTTCACCTCCTTGTGCTGCATCAGTCCGATAGCGCCGCTGGCAGGCACGGCGAAATCCTCGTCGCCGCTGAGGTAGTCGTAGCCGGCTATGAAATCGAACCATTTGAGAGGGCGCCATGTGGCTTTGGCGGCGGCCATCCAAGCATCGAGAGGCAGGCCGTGCTCCTCGTGTCCGCCCTGACGGTAGTAGGAGCCTTCGAGGGTGAGCCACGGCTTGTCGAACTTGGCATATCCGCCGTAGAGTTGTTGGTATTCGTTGTATTCGTCTACACCTTTGACACCCGACTGCATCCCCACGTTCATAAAGAGCAGCGAGAGCGAAGCCGGGAAATCAGCGGGCTGCAGGTGATACCACCCTATGAGCATTGTCTTATAACACTGTGCGCCGCCTTCGGAGTAGTAGCTGCCGCCGGTCTCCTCCACATCGTTGTCCTGATTGTAGGCGGCAATGAGGTGGAACTTGTGTGCGCCGTGCTCGAAACCGGTGCGCAGGGCGTCGTGCGACTGCGCGGCCATGGCCCAGTCGTTCATGCCTATGATACGCTCGTCGTCGTACGACAACGCCTGACGTCCCACCTGCACGAAAGCACCCCAGTTGTTGCTGAGTTTTCCCCAGCCCTCGAACACACGCAACGAGCCTTGCTGTCCCCAGATGGCCAGATGTTGCAGCGTAAGACTCAGGTCCCAGCGCAGTTTTTCGGAAGAGCCCGTGTAATCGACCAACAGACGTTCGCGACTGACGAGGAAACGCGGGTCGTAGTTCGACGAGTCCTTTATGCCGCCTTTACGAATCTCCCCGTGTCCGAGTACGTCAAGCTTTACGGACAATGGCGACGACTCCGGAAGCAGCTGGGCACGGACGTCGTTGAAGAAAAATGAGTGCAGGCCGAGAAAAAGGCAGGCACAGGCAAGGGTTGTCTTGAAAATGGGGTGCATGTTTTTGGGTGATTAGTGATTTGTGATTAGTGATTCGTTATGTGAAGGCGTGAAGATGTGAAGGTGTTTAATTGTTTAGTTGTTTAATTGTTGGTTGGTTGTTGGACATTTGACCTTTGACTTTTGACCTTTGACCTTTGACCTTTGACCGAAACAAAGTTACGATTTTTTTGCAAAACCACAAAACTTATCGGGATTACAACACTTAAAACACTAATTTTGAAAAACTTAACATTTTAGATTAACAACGATTTTCATGGTCTAGTGTTGGAAAACCGTTTGATTTTTTGGTCGTTTTTTAGGTAATTTTGGAGATTAGAAAAAATCGGTTCATAAGAGACCATTAGTTTTACCCATCGTCACACAATTTTTCCAAAACAAATACGTTGTTTAAATATTCACATTTTCATTTTTTTATACAAAATATTATGAAAAGTAAAATCATCACCATTCTCGCCATTGCAACAATAATGCTGACAGGTTGCGGAGCGAACCGTTCGATTGAGAAAAAGTTGGCCGACATGCCACATAAAGCAATGCTTCTTGATGAAGTTAAGGGGTTGGGTATTACTCTCGACACTTTGGAAGCCATCTACCCTACTGGATTGACAAGCCTCGGAGACAGCGTCCCCCCAGAGTATTCCATTGCGTGGCGGAGTTTCTTACAAGACATGGTTGGTGCAGTAAATAAAGCAGGAGTAACAAACAGCGAGACCTACCGACTTTGGGGACGCGTCTATATAGCACCTGACGGAACGATAGACCATTACTTTTACCGTTGGCTCGGAGAAAAACAGCCCAACGATGAATGGAATTCTCAATTTCGGCAAGCATTAGAGAGTTTCCTCCGCACATATCGTTACAAATTCACCATGAAAAAACGTTTTGCCCAGTGCGGGAGTGTTACAATGCAAGCAAAAAAATAGAATGGTACTTTTCGAACGTTATGGACACTTCGTTACTTGATATTTTTGCCCGGCAGGGCGAGCTTGTGGCCAAGGATGTGAGTCCGTGGCAGACTTTCGCCGGCAAGGGGATGAAATTCCGCCTGCATTCGTACGACTGGGATGGCTGCGCCTGCGTGTCGCACCTCACAATGCGGGCGTTCTGCGGACTGATGAAGATGGAGTCGCTCATCTGCACGCCCTACAACAAAGACCTGCCGCTGTTTTCGCACGACAGAATCGACGTGCTAGGCAAGCAGACGGTGCTCCTCGAGCTGTACGACACCCTGCTCGAACCCACCGATCTCTCGTCGCTGGAGGCAGTGAAAGCGTCGTACAACGACCTGAAAGACAAGATTCTGAAGCCCGCATGGTACGACAGTCTGAGGCTCCCGCCGAGCACTTTCAAGGTGGGACGCGGCAAACGTCTGCACGAACTGACTGCGGATATGACCACCGCATACACCGCCCTTTTCGCCACGGCACGTGAGGTGGAGCGCGAGGCCAAGACGGCTCGTAACAGCGCATACGTGGAAGGGCTGATAAGCAACGGCGGACCGGCTATCAACACCGTGCGGCAGATGCTTGGCAACGAGGCTGCCGAGACGCTGTTCCGGCGGTTCCTCTTCGGCACGGAGGAGTGACAAAAGCACTGCCTTCGCCGAAAGCCGGGAATGTTTATAAAAAATCCGTCACGACGGGAAAAAGTAACGAGTTTTTTCGTAACTTTGCAGATTGAAAAAAGAGCAGGATGGAACAAAACAGGTCTGTCTGCGACAAAGAAAAACAGAACTAACTGACATGAAACTGACAGAAACTAACCGAATAGAATTCAAAAGGGAATACACCGACGACCTTGACATTGAAAAAGAGGTGATTGCATTCCTCAATTACAAGGAAGGCGGAATAATTTATATCGGCATCGACAAGAATGGAACTCCCGTTGGCGTTGATGACATTGACGGCACTATGCTGAAAATCAAAGACCGCATACGCAACAATGTAGCGCCATCACCATTGGGACTGTTTGACGTAACAACGGAAACGATAGAGGGAACTAAAGTCATCAAAATATTTCTGGCTTCGGGCAGCGAAAAGCCCTATTACAAATCAAAATACGGCATGAGCACCAAAGGATGCTATATCCGTGTTGGCACAGCAGCCGAACCTATGGACACCAACATGATTGAATACCTGTTCTCACATCGTGTCCGCAACTCTCTCAGAAACATCAGGTCGCCAAGACAGGATTTGACTTTCAGACAATTGCATATCTATTACGACAGCAAAGGCCTGCAATTGAACGAAAATTTCGCAAAAACGCTCGAACTGCTTACGGGAGACGGTTCATACAACTACGTTGCCTACCTTTTGGCCGACGAAAACGGCAACTCCGTCAAATTGGCCAAATACTCCGGCACCGACAGGGTTGACCTTATCTCCAACAACGAATATGGCTACTGTTCGCTGCTGAAAGCGACCGACAGTCTGCTTGACAAGCTGAATATCGAAAACACGGTGACATCGAAAATCACCTACCCCTACCGTATCGACAAAACTTTGTGGGACAAAACCGCCATGCGGGAGCTGGTGATAAATGCCATCGTTCACAACGACTACTCAAACGAAATACCACCCAAAGTGGAGATTTTCTCCGACCGTGTGGAAATCACCTCCGCAGGACGCCTGCCCGAAGGGATGGACGAAGAGGATTTCTTTGGCGGAGTTTCCAACCCGCGCAACAAAGAACTGATGCGGGTTTTCCACGATGTGGAAATGGTGGAGGCTTTGGGCTCCGGAATGCCCCGCGTGCTTCAAAAATATGGTCGGGAATGCTTTGTTTTCATGCACAACTTTATCAGGATTGTCATTCCATTTGAAAAGGATGATAATGGCCTAGAAAATGTCACTGAAAATGTCCTAGAAAACAAAACACAACTATCTGAACGTCAAATAAAAATAATAGAACTACTGATAGCCACCGGAGAACACAATGTCGTAGAAAATGTCGTAGAAAATGTCGTAGAAAATTCTGCTACTCTATCAAAGATATTAGACGTATCTGAAAGGACAATCCAACGTGACCTTGCCCAATTACAGGAACTCGGACACATCCGCCATGTCGGTCCTGACAAGGGCGGCCGCTGGCAGGTGCTGAAAACTATTAACAACAAGAAATAATAACTGCCATGCATCTTAACCAAACATATAACCGCAACGGGAGACTTTCAACTATATTTCGTAACTTTGCAGATTGAAAAAAAAAGACGATACATTATTTCAAAACATGCAATAACATGAACAAACTAACACTCTTTTTCGCAACGATATCCATTGGCATCGCCTCCGCAAAGGCGCAATGCGACATGAGCATATTGTACGAAAACAAGTTGCAGGAAGTTGTTCACGCTAGCTTGCGCATGACGCTCCCCGACGGCGAAAATGTGTTATTGCTTGACGACACCGCAAAATACAAATACGCATCCTTCCATTTGGAACAAAAGGGAGAATACCGAATAATGGCATTTTTTTCGGGAAACGAATCAGGCAAAGACTCTCTGGAAAAAAGTTTCATACTGACAGGCGACGAATATTCGATAGAGACAAATCTTCAGTTAGAACTTAAGAAAAACGACTTTCCAAACAGCCGAAACGAAGAATCCTTTGTCGAGTGTTGGTTTACCTTCAAGCTATTTTCAAAGCCTTCACCCGATGTCCACATTCGATTCAAATATTATTCAAACGATGAAATCCCCGGACCTTTTTTCGAGGTCATTAACAATAGCAACGACACTCTTTACGGAGAATGGCTACCCGGATTTTTCTGGGGCACGGTTTCCTTTTGGGATGGCAGCGCATATTTCGGCAATTTAGGAGGAAGAATCGATTTGAATTTCGAGGGACTATCGCCGCTATTGCCAAACGACACCACTCATGCTTGGGTTGGCAGTTTCGGCAGAAGCCTACGCCCAGGAAAATATAGGTTCAATGTGTATTATTCGACAGAAGACAAACGAATGCACTCTGTTGCTTTTGAGAGAGAAAACATGAAAATTCGTTGGTACACCAACGTCAGTAAATGGCATCTGCTCACAAATGAATTTGAAATCAAATAACCCCCTCACCCCATGACCCGCAAAGAGACAATAATCACCACCGTACTGCTGATACTCATTGGCACAGGAATGCATTTCGTGCACCACGCACCGTTTTTCAACCATTTTCTCGGCTACATCTTTCCCATAACGGAGAGCGTGATGGCGCACATGAAAATGGTGTTCTACCCCATGCTGCTGCTGGGCATCTACCTCGCCATCCGTCATGGCGACATACGCGAGCTCTGCGCCCCCGTGCTGGGCGGCATCGCCGTTATGCCGCTTATCGTGGCCGCTTTCTTCGCCTACTGGGTGTTTGTGCGCCACGAGATAATGGCCATCGACGTGGTGATATACATCGCCGCTATGGTGCTGGCGGTGCTTCTGGCAAAACGCTGGCGCGAAAAGGCGTGTGTGCGCCGCTGGTGGCCGCTGTGGCTGGTCGTGGCACTCTTCGGCATAGTGCTCACGGGATTCCTCACCTACCACGCCCCCGACTGGATTGTCTTCGCCGATATGGGACATGCATAAACGAAAAAAAAGATATAACCTTATAACAACCATTATGTTACGAAAAACACGCATAGCCCTTGCGGCAGTGATGATAACGCTGATAACGCTGCTTTTTCTGGGCGTTAGTTGGAAACTCAACCTGTGGATTGCCTGGGTGGCGAAAATACAGCTGCTGCCGGCCGTCCTAGCACTCAATTTCATCGTCATCGGAATACTTGTGGCCGTTACCCTCATCTTTGGTAGGATTTACTGCAGCATCGTCTGTCCGCTGGGCGTGATGCAGGACTTCTTTTCGTGGATTGGCGGCAAAATATGGAAAAACCGCTTTCACCGCACCAAAGAGCGCAAGTGGGTTCGTTACAGTCTGTTGGGAGTCTTTGTGGTGTGCCTGATAATCGGCTTTGCCCCCGTCACCACGCTTTTGGCGCCCTACAGCGCCTACGGACGTATTGTCAACAGTCTGTTCCGGCCGCTGTACGACATGCTTGTCAACGCCCTCGCCTCGATGGAGACGGACACCTACTATTTCTCCGAAGTGGAGATATGGATGCGTAGCGTTACCACCTTCGTGGTGGCGATAATCACGCTTATCATTTTGGCACTCATAGCCTTACGTCACGGACGCGCCTACTGCAACACCGTGTGTCCTGTGGGCACCGCCCTCAGTTTCCTGGCCCGTTTCTCGTTGCTGAAAGTGCGTCTGGACAAAAGCAAATGCAAGGAGTGCGGCCTGTGCGAGAAGAACTGCAAGGCTTCGGCCATCGATTTCCGCACCGGTGACGTGGACTACAGCCGTTGCGTGGTGTGCGGCGACTGTCTGGACAAATGCAAGTTCGACGCACTGCACTATTCTTTGCCCAAAGCAAGAAAGTCCGAAACGGCCGTAAACGAGGTCTCTCCCACCCCCTCCGACGCCGGCCGACGCTCTTTCCTCGCCACGGCGGGGATGCTCACCGCCACGGCGGCCATGGCGCAAACGCAGATGAAAGTGGACGGCGGCTTGGCAGTTATCGAGGACAAGCAGTCGCCCGAACGCAAGACACGTATCACCCCGCCGGGTTCCATCTCGCACCGAAACATGAACCGCCACTGCACCGCCTGCCAGCTGTGCGTGTCGGCCTGTCCCAACGACGTGCTGCGTCCCGCCACGAGCCTCGGCAATTTCATGCAGCCCGAGATGTCGTTCGAGCGCGGCTACTGCCGTCCGGAGTGCAGCCGTTGCAGCGAGGTGTGTCCCACAGGAGCCATCCGTAAGATTACGCCTGCCGACAAGACCGCCATTCACGTAGGACATGCCGTGTGGATAGGCAAGAACTGTCTGCCCCTCACCGACGGCGTGAGCTGCGGCAACTGCGCCCGCCACTGTCCCACGGGAGCCATACAGATGATAGAATACGAAGGAGTGCAGGTGCCCGCCGTTGACGCCAACAAATGCATAGGCTGCGGAGCCTGCGAGAACCTCTGCCCCGCACGACCCTTCAGCGCCATCTACGTGGAAGGGAATGAACAACACGTAATCAATTAGGAGTTAGGAGTTATTTGTCAAAGGTCAAAGGTCAAAAGTCAAATGACCAACCAACAATCAAACAAATCAACAACTCAACAATAAAACAATCAAACATCTTCACTAATCACAGTTCACTGTTCACAGATCACTAATTAACAATGAAAAGAAGAGATTTTTTAAAGACTTTGGGCGGAGCGGCGGTGGCTTCTTCGGCACTGCTGGCGGCCTGCAAGGATAACAAAGGCGCTGCCGTTTCGGGTGAGAACGTCACCGACGGCAACGGCTCTATGACTTACCGCACCAACCCCAACACCGGCGACCGCGTGTCGCTGCTGGGCTACGGTATGATGCGTCTGCCCGTGGTGGGCGGCGGCTCGATGCGCGACAACCCCGATGCCGATATCGACCAAGAGCTTGTGAACCAACAGATTGACTATGCCCTCGAACACGGCGTCAACTATATCGACACATCGCCGGTGTACTGCAAAGGACTGTCGGAACATAGCACGGGCATCGCCCTTGCACGACACCCGCGCAAGTCGTACTACCTCGCCACCAAACTGTCGAACTTCAGTCCCGAGACATGGAGCCGCGCGGCTTCGCAACAGATGTTCGAAAACTCGCTGAAAGAGCTGCAGACCGACTATGTGGACTACCTGCTTCTGCACTCCATAGGCGGTTTCTCCGACGAGCTGGACTCCCTGCAGACTTTCAACGGACGTTATATGGACAACGGCATCCTCGACTGGCTGGTGGAGCAGAAAACGAAAGGCCGCATCCGCAACCTCGGTTTCTCGTACCACGGCGACATCAAGATTTTCGACATGCTCCTGCAATGGCACGATGAAGGCCGTTACCACTGGGATTTCGTGCAGATAGAGCTCAACTACCTCGACTGGGATTTCGCCGACGAGATAAACCCGCGCAACACCGACGCCTCGTACCTCTACGAGGAGCTACATAAACGCGGCATCCCCGCCGTCATTATGGAGCCGCTCTTGGGCGGACGGCTGGCCAACCTGCCCGAATACATCGTGAAACAGATGCTTCAACGCGAGCCGGAGTCGCCCGTGGCACGATGGGCTTTCCGCTATGCAGGCACCCCCGAAGGCGTGCTGTGCGTGCTCAGCGGCATGACCTACATGGAACACCTCAAGGAGAACATCGCCACCTACTCGCCACTGCGGCCCATCACCGAGGAGGAGAACACTTTCCTGATGGAGATAGCACGACAAGTGTACGACCTTAAAAACGTGCCCTGCACCGCCTGCAACTACTGCATGCCGTGTCCTTACGGGATAAACATCCCCGCCATTTTCTCGCACTACAACAAATGCATAGCCGAAGGCAATATGCCCCACCCCGACGACCGCGACGAGAACTACGCCCGCCAGCGACGCGCTTTCCTTGTGGGCTACGACCGCAGCGTACCAAAACTGCGACAGGCCAGCCACTGTATAGGCTGCGGCAAATGTGCCTCGCACTGCCCGCAGAATATCGACATACCGGCCGAAATGCAACGCATCGACCAATATGTGGAAAGTTTGAAAATTAGTGAATAGTTGGCAGTAGTCAGTATTTAGTTTGGAGTTGGTGGCAAAAAGTTCCGAATTAATTGAATACTGATATTCTCCTGTTCGCCTGCGGCTCACGAGATTTTGTTGTTTTTTTGTTCTCCTTTTCGCCTACGGCGAAAGAAATCTTTTAAATCTTGTAAATAGCTTTCGCCTTCAGCGAAATATTGTTTAGATTTACAAGATTTGTTCACACTACTGATTTATTTCATAGGTATTCACGATTATTCACATATTTGATTGAATTTATTGGTGTTCATGAATGCTAACGCATTTGCTTCGCAATTCAGCCCGAAGGGCTAGGAGTATTAATTCAGCCGCTTGCGGCTAGGAGTTTCCGAATTGGCTAACGCCGAGCAAAAACTTCCGAACTCCGAACTCCGCATTCCGAACTAAAAACCACCTCCTACGTAGAACTCCACCTGTCTGATTTTCTTGGTTTTGGATTCTTTTACGGCAAGTCCGTACTGCTTGCGCAATGCCTTTATAACATCCTCTTTGGTGGGCTTGATGTCCAACGACGCTGTCGGGTCGTAAACTCGTGGGCTACGACCGCAGCGTGCCAAAACTGCGGCAGGCTAGCCACTGCATAGGATGCGGACAATGCGCACCACACTGCCCACAACAAATCGATATTCCTACCGAAATGAGGATGATAGACGATTACGTGGAGAAATTGAAAACCAATGGTTAAACTGTAGAGACGTGGCGTGCCGCGTCTAATCAACGTGGCGTGGCGTGCCGCGTCTAATTGAGAATACGTACTATGGCGCGAATCTCTGCCGATTATTAATATTGGCAGAGCTTTTTCACAATTTTTATGGCATTTCGAAGAAATTCGAAAAAAAATCGTATATTTGCAGGACACAAAACCTGTATAAGATAGATGAATAACCTACGTAACTTATTAAAAATCACTTCCCCCACCACTGCATCCAAACTATTTCAGGATGTGATTTGTAGCGACGAAAGTTTGCATACGACGTCGTTTCAAAACAAACACTTTTTTTTATTTCCGACCATTCCCCTGTTATCAAAAAACGGAGGGAACATTCTTTTTTTTACACTGTAAATCAAATTATTAATAACCAAAACAATATCTATCATGAAAAAAGCATTTTTAACTATTGCAGCCATAGCTTGCGTTGCAATTATGGCAATGGCGTCCTGCGACAAGAAAACCAGCGACTCCGGGAACAATTCTACCACCGGCACCGAACAGCCTGCTGACGGAAACGAGAGTCTCATTTCGCGTTTCAATTTCCAAACGGACTACGCCCAAGGTCCCGTGTACGCAGTATTTTTCACATCCACCAACGGCACACATTCGCCAGTTTTGGTCGACGATGTGTGGTTGCGCCGCATTGAAGTTTTGCCCAACGGCGACGAAACCGAACCTCAGGATTGGCTTGGCAAATTCACCTACACCGGTACAGCCACCCAAGGCAGCGGCGAAATGACCTTGAAAGAACAGGGCAACGGACAGGATGCCGGCAAAGCCACCTTCAGTATCAACGGTAACATACTGAACCTTAGCTACAAGGGCGAAACTAGCGTGCTGAAAAAAATAAACTAAATCAAACCATTAAAGTGGGACGGTCCGCTCACTGAATCCACTTTACCATACTAAAAATCAGAATATTACCCACAACAAGCCACGACAGGGGAACGTCTCCCGTCGTAGCTTTATTATCAATGTATTTTCACCGAGCGAAAAGTTCGGAGCTCCGCATTGGCTACGCCGAGCAAAAACTTCCGAACTCCGAACTCCGAACTCCGAACTCCGCATTCCGAACTACAAACTTCCTCCTACATAGAACTCCACCTGTCTGATTTTCTTGGTTTTGGATTCTTTTACGGCAAGTCCGTACTGCTCGCGTAATGCCTTGATAACATCCTCTTTGGTGGGCTTGATGTCCAACGACGCTGTCGGGTCGTAAACCATCCTCAAAAGCGACTGGCTTTTATTTTTATGAACATCCAACTCCCAATAGTACCCTACAGGGGTTTCGGGGTCGGTGCTAGGGGCCACCACCAAAGGCAATGAGTAAGAGCTACTTACCCAATCGAGAAAATCTTCCAAAGGAAAATAAGATCCTGTAGTGTCTTGTTTTAACAATTCCAATGAAAGTGACTCTCCCTCTTCAGATTCATACTCAGACAATTGGGATTTGTACAAAGCCATATCGGCAATGGAGACCTCCAAGGCCGGAACCATAGTTGTGTCGGATTTCAAACGGCCGCTTTTGATAAGAGCATTAACTATGTCGTCGCAATCCACACTGTCCCCATTTATCTTAATATCAAGCACATATCTCGTCCAAAGGTAGGTATTGTCGGGATAGAAAATCCGCAGTTCGCCGTTGGAAGGTTTTGTATCTGTATGTATGAAACAATAATTATCGATTTCGTTCACCATCTCAGGAAGTTCTCCATAAAAAGTAACGGAGGTCGAATCCACAATCCAATGGGGATACATCTCTTCGAACTCGTCCATCTTCATATTGCGCAGCTCGCCTTCGAAATTGTCGCCAGAAATAGCCTCGGTGCCCATAAAGAAAAGCGGCAGAAGCAAGGCAAGGGAGTTGTTAAGCACATGAATAAGAACACCATAGATAAAACGGTAGTTTATCACCACATAGCACATCACCAGCGCCATGCCGAAAATCTGCAAAATGCCAATCACCGAAGCTAACGAAAATGTGGAGTAGCCGGAGAGGTGCATGGCGGCAAAAAGCACCGAGGTGGTGATAATGGACACCTGACGTTTGCGGTGCTGGTCGCGGATAACGAAAAACAGCACTATGCACAGGGCGGCAAAGGCTATAAACCAGACATTTAGCGTCAGCAAAACAAAGTTGGCCATCGCAGCCGCACAAACTATGTAGGCGTAGAGTTTGCCTTTGCCCCAAAAACGGAACGCAAATTCCTCCATAACGGGCTGTAACACACACAGCCATAGGAAAATCACCACCATAGTCGCCGTTGGAGCGTAGGGCACAAGCCTGTCGATAAGATTTTTCATCAGACCCATCAGCTCGTCCTGCCCGCTATTGGGGGAGTCGGAAGTGCCGAGCAACAAAGTGGCCGCCATTAATCCGAACCATAATGCCAGACCCGTGAACAAAGCCCAGCGGAATTCGCGTTTTTTACCTTTTATGCACATAAGTATTTCGTTTTTAATTATTTCAGTAAATTTATATTTATAGCTTTATTGCCTTTTCGCCTTTGGCGAAAGAATTGCGTAGCATTCGTGAACACCTTTTAAATAATTACATCCTTGTGAACAAATCTTTTAAATCTTGTAAATTGTATCCGCTTACAGCGGATAATTGTATAGATTCCCAAGATTTCAGCCGCTTGCGGCTAGGAGCATTTCAACTTTTGCAGATTCGTGTTCAAAAAATTTTTTTTCGTGTTTTTAGATGTTTATGACTTTTTCAGTAGCTCGCGGGCGGAGGCCAGCACCTCGCTGTCGAAGTCGAGTATCTCGGCAATACGCAGAGCCTCCTGCGGCACATCGCCGGCCACATCCTCCACCAGCGAGTAATCGATATAGTTGTTGATGTTTTTCGGCGTGATACGCACATCCTTGTCCAAATCCTGTCGCAAGCCCTTAACCCTCAGTCGCTTGCAGTCGCTTTGCAGACCGCTGTAGTGGGTTGTGACAAGTGTGAAGGAGTCCTGCGCGTTGAGGTGCTGCACAATGGCATCCACGATGGCCATGCCCTCCACGGGATTGGTGGTACGGGCGGGCTCGTCGATAAGCACCAGCAGTCGCCCCGATTTGGCACGTTTCAGTATCTCGTTGATTTTCAACATCTCCGAAGCAAACGACGAAAGTCCGTTCATTTCGTCCTGCTCGTCGCCGAGACAGAGCATCACATCTTGCACGGGTGCCACAAACGCCTGACGTACAGGCACATAAAAACCAAACTGCGCCATCAGCAGGGCAATCCCCACCGATTTCAGAAGGACGGTCTTTCCCGCCATATTGGCGCCGGTTATAACGCAAACGCCCTTGCCGAAAGCGATATCTACAGGCTGACAGCGGCTTTCCTTGGCGGAGAGTATGTCATCGAGACGCAAGTTCAAAAGTCCCTCGAAACGCATATCGCTGGATATCTGCGGTTTGCAGAGGTGGTAACGCAGTGCCAGCTTGCTTTTGGCCAAAAGCAGGTCCAAACGGCCGATATTGTGCATTGCTTCAAGCATAATCCCCGCATAACCAGAGAGTTGCGACGAAAGTTTACGTCTCACCTCATCCTCGATGGCGGCATTTTGTTGCCATAGCTCGGCAATGCACTGTTCCTCAGCAGGTTGCAGCTCAGCTTTGGACTGCAGAGCACGTAGCTCTTTACGGATGGACGGAAGTTGAGGGTGGTAGCTGTCGTAGATATAGAAATGGGGCACGCCGCTGCGGTCGGGGTCGAGCAGAGCCACCACCTCCGACAAGTCGGGCAGCGGGGCGAGTTGTTCCACACCCAACGCAGCTACCTGCTTGGCAATCTGATTGTTGAGCATGGCGAAGTTCTTGATTTCGAAGAGCTGCACATCGTCCAAAGTTACGGAGCGTTGGCAGTTGATGAAAGTGGTGGTGATGTCGCGCACCTGCATCAGTGCGTGGCCGAGGTCGGTAAGAGTCTGGTTTCCAGCGGTGTTTTCCGAACGTTTCGGCATTTCGTCGCAGCAACAACCATCGGCAATCGGCTGGTTGTCAGCATTTTCGCCAATAGCGTTCAGCATCAGCTCCAGCTCGTCCCACTGGCGTTGCAGAGCCTCGTGGTCGGAGCAGAACTCGGCGGAGAGCAGCTGCTGCCGCGACACGCCGGAGAGCAGCTCCAGCTGTTCCACCACATAGCGGAAACCCGGGTTTTGGTTTATATAGTCCTTCAAAATCATATCGTTACAAGATTTTATTGCTTTTTTACGTCGTAAACTGTAAAAAAAAACAACATAAAACTATGGAACTAATGAAAATCTATTATAAAGAATTTGCATTATAATATAGTTTACTAAAAACATATTAAAAATATAAATCCCTGTTTAGAATTCCGTCGGCAATACCTTTCTTTATTATGTTTTGGATAAACTCCTCCTCTGTAAGATATTCACTCACAGAGGCTCCACCAAGCATTAGATTGATACCGTCTATCGAAGTGCTGTAGATTTTGTCAAAAACCAAATTCCATGTTTTATTATTATCCCAAGTTAACTTAAAAGTACAGAAATCTATCGGAAGCTTTTTGTTTGATCTTGTAAGCAGTGAACAATCCGTAGCGGTTTTCAAATAATCTATTGCAACATCTTGAACTACAAACACTATTTTCCTTTTCCAACTTTTTAAAATCTTTCCTTTTTTATATGCCTGTTGCATCATAGTTTTTGAGAACTCATTAGCCCAATTGATGCCGTAATCGTATGTTTCAGACTTGAACTTTCCCGTACTTATGATTTCTTGAACCGCCGGATAGGGAGAACCTGTAGTTCCAGCGGCTTGTAACTCGACACAAAGGAAATCTTTTATGTCGCCATTTTCCCCAACCTCCACGGCAACATAGTCGACACTTCCACCAACACCGATATTCACTTCAGGAATCCATTTCACGTTTTTCCAATTGGACAGATATTTTTGCCTTACGGCCTCAAAGACAGTGTCTTCCTTAAACCTTTGCGGACAAATGATAACAGGTTTCAACGTCTTGTCGCCACCTACAGTTGCACCTAAACTGCATATTCCGACCTTGATGGTCGGCTCGCTTTTTCTTGGCTTGACACATGTCGATTTGATATACCTACAATACTGTTGTTTAATGGCGAGTTTGAATGCCTTGTCATTCAGATTGGTATCGCAATCATATCCAAACACTTCTGTCGGCCTTTTCTTTATCTGTTTCATTTTTAGAATAATGTATTTGCGAATTGTTTTACCCTATTGTTTGCAATCTTGTTGTATTCTTCACTCAAGTCAATACCAATACCTTTTCTTCCTAATCTCAATGCGGCTGAAACAGTACTACCAGTTCCGCTGAAAGGATCAAGAACAATGCCGTTTTCAGGACATGTAGCTAATATGGGAATCCGAAGTAGTTCTTCTGGAAACACAGCACAATGACTGTCTTTCCGCCAAGTATCTTCTGGGACAATATTCCAAATGTCTCCTGGCAAGAACCCCGACGCCCCCATTTTCATAATATAGAAACCTTTGTCTCTTAATTCTTTGGCCCTTCCACTTATTTCAGTGTCTTCACTATGCCAAGCTCGCTGAATTCCACGAATAGTCATTCTAAAATCATTGATTTCTCCCTGCTGTATCTTCATAAGCGTATCGTCCAATGCTTTTATCGCATTTTCTTTCTCCTGTTCGGTTAATTCGGTGCTTTCAACTATCATCTTTCGATACTTCTTTCCACTAACTCCTGTTGCTGAAATCATCTGACCATTCACCTTTTTAGGCTTTAATGTCGGTAAAACTTTTATCTCATCCGCATTGTAAAAATATTTCTTTGATTTCACAAAATGGAAAATATGCTCATACATATCACGAAGCCGGTCTTTGCAACTCTGAGTTCCTTTCATCTGATTCCAAATCACGTCATTTCGCAATATCCAACCATTATCCATTAACGACAATGCCACGCGCCAAGGCATGCCCATCAAAGCTTTATTGTTGTATTTGTCACCCAAATTAAGCCACAGAGATCCATCATCTGTCAAAATGCGTTTTGCTTCCATGAAAATGTCGGTGAGAACTTTAATATAATCTCTATAATCCATTTCATTTCCAACTTCCTTTTCGTTTTCAGCATTGTCATATTTCCTCATTGCCCAATATGGGGGTGAGGTTATTATGCAGTTGATGGATTTATCTCCCATCCTCTTCATCTCCGTTAAACAGTCCCCTGTAATAAATTCGTATTTCTGTTCAGTTTCAAGCATAATAATTCATATTTTTTAAGTTCAAGTCAATACAATTAACCACACATAAAACATTACCTTTCCAAAAATATACAAAGAATTTGCATTATTAAGTTTTGCAAAAATACCTTTTTTCCATTTTACTTACAATTCAAAGAGACATCTTTTTATCAACAACTCAACCTAAATATCTCATTTTTATTGCTTTTTTACGTCGTAAACTGGTATGTGCAGCCTGTCTTCGAGGGCGTGGCAGATGTCGTCGGAGTGGAGCCTGTAGCCCTGCGGCGAGGTGGGGTTCACCGTAACGGCAATAAGCGATGAGCGTTGCAGCACCTCCACCCTGCCCCCTCGCTTGCAAAAAGCGCGGTAGGTTTCTGGCGTTACGAATATTTTGGTAAAGTCTTTCACCACCAGTGCCACGTCGGTCTTGCCCTGCGTCATCAAGTATTTGAGAAACACATCGTTGAGCACTCCCGCCACGAAAATGCGGCCGCAGTCGCGCAGGAAACTGCCATCTACACCTGCAATCATCAGAGCCGAGGAGAGTCCGAGGTCATGCGGTTCGCCGACGGTGTCGGAATACCAAACGCCCGTCTCCTTGTCGGCGAACAGGGCTTTAGCCTCCGCATCGGTTTCGGGCAGACTTATAAGGTCGAACACGAAAGCCGTTTTCTGCACAAGCTGCTGGATGTTAGGCGAAACCGCCGCTCCTGTGGCCAGTATCATCGCCTCGGTGACGGTAGGCGAGGCCAGACTCATACGCGAAAGCGCCCCGTCGACGATGGTGAGGTCGGTGGTGGGCGCGAGGTGGGCTATCTGCCTGCGCAGCTTGTCGGTGGTGGCGGCGCCGGAGAGCAGTATCTTGCCCTGACACAGCACCTTGGCGGTAACGAGGCGTCCGAGCGAGGTACGGTAGGTGTCTATCTCCTCGATCTCCGAAAGTAGCTGACGCACAAGGTAATGCTTTTCGGAAGTGATGAACAGCATCCCTTCGTAGAGGATGATTTCGGGCTTGGCGCTGCCGTACACTTGGTCGGTGCGCTCCCCGTCGATGCCGATGGAGGTGACGGCCACGCTGGCCCCCTCTTGGTGCAGACGATGCAGTATATAGTTGAGACACACGGTCTTGCCGGTGTTCTTCTCCATCCCCACGATGGACAGGCTGCGGTGTTTCAGTATCTCGTTTACAAAAGGCATAACATAATTTAACGGCAAAAGTCGCGATTTGTTGTGTGAAGAAACAGAAAGTTAAAAAAAGGCCGTGCCGTTGGGTCGAAAAACCCAGTTGGCACGGCCATCCCCCTTAAGTAAGGGAGTTATGTCAGAAATCCAGAAGTTTAGTGACTTCGGCAGGATTGAGAGCCCAATCGTAGGTGTATGCCTCGTCGGCTTGGTCGGCAGTTTCTACATGTGTGAGTTTCTGAGCCTTAGCCTTGATGTCGAGCAGCTGGCCGATGGATAGTTTCGCTTCCAAGCGATGCAGCAACGCCTCCACGGCATCGGTGTTGAGACTGCGCAAAGTTTGACCTGTGAACGGCATCTCAAGCCATACAATTTCGCGTTTAGCCACATCCAGCACTCCGAAAACCAGACCTTTGGAGAGGTTGCCCTCGCTCACACGCACAATATGCTGCACACACGACGGGTCGTAGGCCACACCTGTTTTATTCGAAATCTTCATCGGGTTGGCGGAGTTCATCCATCCCACCATGAGGTTTGGCGAGAGAGCGCCGCAGGAATAGGCATTGCAGGTGAAGGTTACAAACTTGGCCCCGGCCTTTTCCAGTTTTGGCAGCGAAAGCTCGATATATTCGGCTGTTCCCACCATTTCGGGGACATACTGGAAATCGCCCGAATGCTTTGCCCCCACACATTTAAGGTTGTAATATGCACATTCCTCAACTTTGCCGTCGCGAAACGATATATGGCAACTCAAATCCATATCGAGCCACTGGGCATGAAGTCCGGCACCCCACTGCAGGAACAGACGCACGGAATCACCTTCCACGGGGAAACGGGTACCCATCAGCGCGCAAGAGGTGTCCTGAATGGTGGTGGTGCGGTCGCCCACACTTACGGGGATATTGTACAGCATGGGGTCTATGAAGATACTCTTTGCCTCGGTTGGCTGAGCTGCGAAACGCCTAGCCATAAAGTTTTTGTAAAGGTCGTTCACGGCGGCGGCCATAGATTTTAGTTCGTCCTCGCTGTAGAGCGCCATCAATGGATTTTTTGCTATCACAACCTTGCTACCCGTAATGGGACTTGCTATGCGCTCCGACTTGGGGTCGAAATAGATGTCGGCGGCGTTGCCGAGCGACATCAGCAGACGCGCAGGCATCTCGTCGGCGACCTCGCTGAAAGCGTTCAGTACCTTTTTGCTGCCGAAACGCAACATTGTGGAAAAGAGGCTGCGTGCGAAAAGTCCCGGTCGTTCCTTGAGCAAATCCAGAGTAACAGTGGGTTTGTTGGCCATACGCGCCTTGTCAACCCTTCCCTGCCAAGTGGTGTATTCCTGTTTATAGAAAACGTCGAGGAGTTCGGCAAGCCGCTCGAAGCCCTGTTTGCGGGAGTATTCGCCCAGTCGCAGAGCGTGAATCATACGCACCCACATACCGCGTTTGGGGTTCATCATCTCAGCCGCCTGTTCCGCTGTTACGGGCAATGCGTTGAGCCAGCGGGCCACACGCGCGCAGGCTTTGCGGTTGTATTTCAGACGAAGACGCTTTTTCGTTTCCGCTGCCGCATTGGCACCACGATGCAAAGGAGGCCAGATATGGCTGTAAAGCTTACGGGCGTGAGCCACAAGAGTCTTTGGCTCAATAATTTGGGCATAGCCGGTTTTCTCGAACCAAAGGTAACGAAGCACGTCGGTGGGAGTTTTCATAAAACGCATTGTTTCCTCGTCCCTGCCCTGCTCCACAAGCATCTTCACTACGAGCATAGCCGTCTCTTTCATTGTAATTTTGACATCTTCGGGCAAGGGAAACTCCTGCATTAAAATCGATAGTGAATCCCTCTGTGTGCCGTCGAGCGGAGTGGACGATGTGAGCAACGAATTGAACACACGCCGCATATCTTCCAAGGTAAACAGACGCAGTTCTTTAAGTTTGCTGCCCTGTCCGGTATAAACGTAGTCGGCTGTGCGGAAAGGTGTTCCGCAGAAAGGACAGCCGTTGTAGCGTTCCAACGGAAATGTGCCTTCGGGAATGAAATGTCCGCAAGGAAGCGTTTCTCCCTTTATTTTTTTCCTTTTCTTTGCAGGGATAAGATTGAAAAACAGAGTAACAAAATGGTCGAATTCCGACTCGCCGGTAGGCACATCCCACCCTTTGACGAGCGACGCCCAGTTGAGTTTCACGCCCATCACATCCTTGATACATTCGGTTATTTCTTCCAAACAGTCGGCAGGCACAGCGTTGAGTGCGTGCAGGAGCTCTTCGCTCGGCACGAAGCCGTTCTCCTTGAGACGGGCTGTAAAAGCCATAACCGGTGCTGTGGTACAGGAAGTCAGGTCTATCTCCTCGCGATTGATGTCGAGGAACACGGCGCGGTAGCGCAGGGCCACCTTGGTAAGATTCTTTTTGTTCATCGTTTTTTAATTTAAAAAGGTAATTGGACGGCAGTATCATGGTGGCTATAACCTTCGCTGAAGTATGCCGTCCTTGGACCTTGTTTATAACTACAAGGCAATCGGGGAGCTTTAGTACTCGAAAACCGTAGAAGTAAGCCCCCCTTGGGCCTTGTTATTTCTGAAGAAAGGAAGATGGAAATTCGCGAATCTGTTGGATGCCAAGCAGGGGTAATCCCCCCGCCAGCCTGTTACTGATGAGAAGTAAGACAGGGTTGGTCCATCTTCCGTTTCGTTATTTTTCGGTTTGTCAATGATCTGAAAAATTTGTCTTCCGAATCGACGATGCAAAGTTACAAACTGGGTGCGCAACCTATTTGCGCAGCAAAAAAATATTTTCCCAGAAAACCGAGATTAATCACGCAAACAACTAAACATCAATGATTTATATAAATAAAAAATTTTAAAAAAAATGCATTTTTTTCTTCCATGCATGATTTTTCTTTGATTTTTCGGGCAAAAAAGTGACAATTTTGACACGATTTTGATACAAAAAAACATCAAAATTGGCAACTCCGAACTAAAATTTCCAACTACAGATTTCCGAATTCCGAGGTACGAGGTACGAATTAGAAAAAAAATCGTATATTTGCAGATTGAACGTTTTTTCCATCTTTTCGGAAAAGACATAATATAAATTTGAAATACAGACAATTATGACCCTCAAAGAATTTCAAGACGAACTGCGGCAGGGCATTCCCTCCGAGCTGCCCCAGCCACAACCCTACGACACAACAGTGAACCACGCTCCCAAGCGCAAGGACATTCTCACCCCGGCCGAGAAAAAGCTGGCCATCCGCAACGCCCTGCGCTATTTCGAACCCCGCCACCACGCAGTGCTGGCCAAGGAGTTCGCCGAAGAGCTGAAGAAATACGGACGCATATACATGTACCGTCTGCGTCCCACCTACCCCATGTACGCCCGTCCCATCGACGAATATCCCGCCCGCTGCCGACAGGCCGCAGCAATAATGCTGATGATACAGAACAACCTCGACCCCGCCGTGGCTCAGCACCCGCACGAGCTTATCACATACGGCGGCAACGGAGCCGTGTTCCAGAACTGGGCACAGTACCGTCTGGTGATGAAATACCTCAGCGAGATGACCGACGAGCAGACCCTCGTGATGTACAGCGGCCATCCAATGGGACTCTATCCCAGCCACAAAGACGCCCCACGCGTGGTTGTAACCAACGGCATGATGATTCCCAACTACAGCAAACCCGACGACTGGGAACGCTACAACGCCCTCGGCGTGACGCAATACGGCCAGATGACTGCAGGAAGCTACATGTACATCGGACCGCAAGGCATAGTCCACGGCACCACCATCACCGTGCTCAACGCCGCACGTAAGCTCGGTGGCGGAACGGCAGGCAAGCTGTTCATCACCGCAGGACTTGGCGGAATGAGCGGCGCACAGCCCAAAGCCGGCGACATAGCAGGTGTGGTGTCCATCACCGCCGAGATAAACCCCGCCGCCACGCAGAAACGTTTCACCCAAGGCTGGGTTGACGAAGTCCACGCCGACCTCGACGAGCTTTTCACCGCAGTGAACAAAGCCCGCGCCGAGAAGATAGCCCGCAGTTTCGCCTATCAGGGCAACGTGGTGGACCTTTGGGAATACTGCGCCGAAAAAGGCATACAGGTGGACCTCGGCTCCGACCAGACCTCGCTACACAACCCGTGGGCAGGCGGATACTACCCCGTGGGAGTGACTTTCGAGGACGCCAAAGTTATGATGGCCGAGAAACCGGAACTTTTCAAGGAGAAAGTGCAGGAATCGTTGCGCCGCCACGTGGCAGCCGTTAACAAACTCACTGCCAAGGGGATGTATTTCTTCGACTACGGCAACGCCTTCCTTCTGGAGAGCAGCCGCGCCGGTGCCGACATCTGGAACGCCGACCACACAGCTTTCCGCTATCCTTCTTATGTTCAAGACATTATGGGACCGATGTGTTTCGACTACGGTTTCGGACCTTTCCGTTGGGTATGCACCAGCGGCAAGCCCGAAGACCTCGACAAGAGCGACCACATAGCCATGGAAGTGCTGGCCGAGATAGCAGCCACGGCTCCCGCCGAGATACAGCAGCAGATGCACGACAACATACAGTGGATAAAGGGTGCCAAAGAGAACCACCTCGTTGTAGGTTCGCAGGCCCGTATCCTCTACGCCGACTGCGAAGGCCGCACCAAGATAGCAGCCCGTTTCAACGAAGCCATCAAGAAAGGCGAAATCTCCGCTCCTATCGTCCTTGGCCGCGACCACCACGACGTTTCCGGCACCGACAGCCCGTTCCGTGAAACCTCCAACATCTACGACGGTAGCAACCGTTGTGCCGACATGGCTGTGCAGAACGTCATCGGCGACAGTTTCCGCGGCGCTACGTGGGTGAGCATCCACAACGGCGGCGGCGTAGGCTGGGGCGAGGTGATGAACGGCGGCTTCGGCATGGTGCTCGACGGCAGCGAAGCCTGCGACCGTCGTCTGCGCATGATGCTCCACTGGGACGTGAACAACGGCATAAGCCGCCGCAGCTGGGCACGCAACGAAGGCGCCATGTTTGCCATAAAACGTGCCATGGACATCTGCCCCGAACTGAAAGTGACAATGCCCAACCTTGTGGACGACAGCATTTTGGAAGGACTTTTTTAATTAGTTAGGAATTGGGAGTTAGGAGTTGTGAGTTGGGAGTTGGAATATTATATATAAGTTGCGGCGGATTGAAAATCCGCCGCAACCTTTAAATAAAACGCAAAATCGAATAAACAATAAAATAGAAAACTATGAAAGCACGATTTCTAATACCTTTGGCAGCATTGGCCCTGATAACGATTTGCAGCTGCAACCACAACATAGGTAATGCGACAATAGCCAAACCTTTGAATTGCGATGTTGTCCCCTCCGAGGTCTTTGGAGGAGATTACACCGCCGCCGACCTTAAGTTTTATCGTGTGGTGGATTCGCACGACGATGTATGGAATATGTATTTACGTTGTGTCGGCGAACTGCCCGAAGGTATCCCCGCAGGCATATCCGAGGACGGCAGAATAACAAGCCTAGAGGCCGACACCGCCGCTTTTGCAGAACACGCCAGAAACATCTGTATGAAGATGTGCAACGACGCCAACGAATACATATATGGGTGGCAAAGCCTTCTTAGCACAGAGGACACCGTATACGAGTGTCTGTTCCTCTGTAGCGAACCGCTGCCCCTTGACGGGAACGATGTGGTGGAAGCCAGAGCCTTGGAAAATGAACACTTTGGCTGGGCCGAGCCTTTGTTGGACATGACTTTCAACACTGAAGCCGCCAAAAGGTGGGAGAAAATAACAGATGAGAACATCGGTCGCAGGATAGCATTTGTTTTCGCCGGAAAAGTGATTAGCACGCCAATGGTGAACTGTAAAATTGAAGGCGGCAAAAGTTGCGTCAGCGGTCTCTCCGAAGAAGAGACCTGCGCTCTGGCGAAAGTGCTGAGAAAATAGCAAGTTGAAATTGCCTATAATCAACCCTACCGACAATTAAAACTCCCAAAAATCTCAACTTTTAAACCTTCATTCCACCGCGTCAGTCTGTTCCGAATTCCGAATTCACAAAAAATCCTTATCTTTGCAAAACGTTTTTTACACGGATAACAATCAACAACAATCGATAAATCAACGAATTACAACCAACAATATGAGCATAATCAACACCAAAAACCTTAAAGGCGACATATTCGGGGGCATCACCGCGGGAGTGGTGGCACTGCCCTTGGCACTGGCTTTCGGTATTCAGGCCTTCGGCGGCATCAACGACCCTGCAGCCAACTCGATAGGGGCTTTGGCGGGACTTGTGGGCGCCACCATGCTGGGCTTCTTCGCTGCCATTTTCGGCGGCACGCACTCGCAGATAAGCGGTCCCACCGGCCCGATGACGGTAATCACCGCTGGCCTCACCGCCGGAGCGTGGGCCTCGATGACCAACCCGTCGTTTTCGCAGGTGCTGCTAACCATGTCGCTGGCGGGAGTGTTTTGCGGACTATTCCAAATACTGTTCGGCGTAATAAAAATAGGCAAATACGTGCGCTACATCCCCTACCCTGTACTTTCGGGATTTATGAGCGGCATAGGCATCATCATCATACTGCAACAGATTTACCCGCTGATAGGCCTTAAATCGCCGGTGCTGGTGGTGGAGATGATAACAGAATTCCCCGCACGTGTGGCCGACGGCATAAGCTTGGTCGCCCTTCTCATCGGCCTTGGCACCATTGCCATCATATCACTTTTCCCACTGATTACCAAGAAAATACCCGCCACCCTAGTGGCTCTTGTGGTGATGACGGTGGTTTCTCTGTTTGTCAACTATCCCGAAAAACTCACCATTGGCGAGATTCCCGCCGGTTTCCCCATGCCTTTCTTCGCCAAGGAGGGCATGTCGTTGGCCGGAATCGACTGGCTGGCGATGATCAAGATGGCCATAATACCGGGCCTCACCCTTGCGGGACTCGGCTCCATCGACACGCTGCTCACCTCCGTGGTGGCCGACAATATCACCAAGACGCACCACAACAGCAACCGCGAACTTGTGGGACAAGGCATCGGAAATATGATATCGGGACTTTTCTGCGGCATATCGGGCGCCGGTGCCACCATGCGTACCGTGGTTAATGTGAAAAGCGGCGGCCGCACACAGCTGTCGGGAGTGGTGCACTCCCTGTTTCTGCTGGCCGTTCTGCTGGGTCTGGGCAGTTTGGTGAAATACGTGCCGCTTAGCGTGCTGGCCGGCATACTTATCTCCGTGGGCTGGGGCATAATCGATTTCAAAGGACTGAAGGACCTGCTCAAGATACCGCGCGCCGACGCTTTCGTGCTGGTGGTGGTGCTGTTGCTCACCGTGTTTGTGGACCTGCTCACAGCAGTGGGCATTGGCATGATAATAGCATGTGTGCTGTTTATGAAACGTGCCGGCGACCTTGTGGAAGGCAGCTACAAGGCTGGCGAGATAAGCAATTTCGACAAGGAGTCGCCGTGGGCCGACGAGGGCGGCGTGCCTGAAGAGATTAAGCACAAAATCTACATCCAACGTCTGAACGGTCCTATCTTCTTCGGCTCGATAACACGTTTTCAGGAAGTTATGCACGACATCCCCAACGATGTTAAGCTCGTCATCATCCGAATGAAACTGGTGTCGTTTATGGACCAGTCGGGGCTGTACGCCATGGAGACGGCCATCAAAGACCTTCAGGCTCAAGGCATTACAGTGTATATGACCATAATCCAGCCACAGCCGATGTACATGCTCAAGACTATGAACCTGATACCCAACGTGGTACCGGAAGAGAACACCTTCAAGACCTTCGAGGACTGTACCGACAGGCTGCGAGACATCGCCCCGACGCTCTGACAAAACATCTTTCTAAATTGGCAACTGCTACGCACATAGTACGAAACATTTTTCGGCACGCACTGCCGAAAGTCGTTGTTTTTGTCGTGGCGCTGCTGTCTTTCAACACATTATCGGCCCAGAACGCAGGCTGTGTCGTCGACGGCAAAACCAAGGAGCCCATGCCGTTTGTCAACGTGTCGTACCACACCAAGGGACGGCTCAACGGCACCACCACCGACGCCAACGGCAACTATGTGCTCGGCCTGCTCTCGCAAATCGACGACAGCGTTGTATTTCAATGCGTTGGCTACACCACTGTAGTCAAACACAAATCGGAGCTGAAGGGTTCCGACATTATTGTAACCATGCAGCAGAAGTCGTTCGAGCTCAACGAGTTCACCGTAACTGCCCGTCGCGAGCGCTACCGCCGCAAGAACAACCCCGCCGTGGAGCTGATGCGCAGGGTTATCGCCAACAAGCAACGCAACAGCATCGAAAACGCCGACGCCTACAGCTACCGCAAGCACGAAAAGATGGAAGTGTCGCTGTCCAACCTCAACGAGAGCATGCGCTACAAGGCGCCTTTCAAAAAGATAGGCTTCATTTTCGACAATATGCAGGAGTCGGAGCTGAACGGCAAGAAATACGTGCCGTTGTATTTTATGGAAAACCTTTCGGAGACTTATTTCGACAGGTCGTCGTCGGGCACTCCGCGCACCATCACCACCGCCAACCGCGACGTGGAGGTGGACAAATTTCTCGACCAATACAGCCTGGAGCTGGCCATGGACGAGGTTTTCGGCGACATCGACATCTACGACGAGCGCATCCCGCTTTTGAGCAACGAGTTCATCTCGCCGCTTTCGCAATACGGCATTCTGTTCTATCATTACCACATCGCCGACACCTTTTATTTCGACGGCGACACCTGCATAAGCCTTCTGTTTTCGCCCGCCAACCAGCAGGACTTCGGCTTTTACGGCAAAATGGCCGTCACCAAGGACAGTTTGCATGCCGTGCGCAAGGTGCAGCTAAACCTGCCCTACAGCAACTCGGTGAATTTCGTGGAGCAGATACGTTTCGAGCAGGAATACCAACGTCGCGACGGACGTCTGCTGGTGTCGTTGAAAAACATCATAGTGGACTTCCATGTGCCGGGCGTTTCCGCTCACGGCCGCAAACGCACCATCTACGACGACTATGTTTTCGACAGCATCATCGTTGCCAAAAGCCGCAAACTCCCCGACCATGTACCCAACTACAACAAACGCGACGACGAGTATTGGAACGAGCACCGCATAGAGCCCCTCACGCCCAACGAGCAGCGCATCTACGACGATGCCGCCCGTCTCAGAGACGTAACCCCCTATCGTGTTCTGGTAAAGACCATTATGGCAATAGCCGGAGGATACGTGGATTTGGGCAAGGTGGACTGGGGACCGGTGGAGAACACCATTAGCTGGAACTCCGTGGAGGGATTGCGGCTGCGCTTAGGCGGAAAGACAAATATGAAATTCAACGAACACCTCTTCTTTTCGGGATTTGTAGCCTACGGACTCAAGGACTACCGTTTCAAATACAACGTCAAGGCCATGTACTCCTTTGCGGAGAAGAAATACCATCAGTACGAGTTTCCGCACAACCTGCTTTCGCTCGCCTACGAGGAGAACACCACCATCCCCGGGCAGGAGTTTATGATGGGTACCTCGGACCGCCTTTTCCAGTCGTTCAGCCACACGGGCATCGACAAGATGACTTTCGACCGCAAGCTCACCCTGCAGTACGACTACGAAACACCACGTCATTTCTCGATAAAGACCAAGGTGGAGCATCTGGAGCAGGAGCCCCTCGCCAACCTCGATTTTACGAGTGTGGACGGCCAAACGGAGTACAACCCGTTGCGCTCCGACATTTTCGAGCTGCAGCTGCGTTTCGCCCCACGCGAACGTTTCTACCAGAGCTACGAATACCGCATGCCGATAAACAACACCTCGCCCGTTTTCACCCTCACCTACACCTACGGCACACGTCTGTTCGGCGCCGATTTCGAGTATCACAAGCTGAAAGCCCGTTTGCAGAAACGCTGGTTTGTGCTTTCCATCGGTTTTCTCGACGTGAGCGTGGAGGCGGGTAAAATCTTCGGCCAAGTGCCTCACTTGCTGCTTTTTGTGCATCACGCCAACCAAGGGTACACCTATCAGGACGAGGCGTTCAACCTGATGAACTATTTCGAGTTTGCCAGCGACCAATATGTGCAGCTGATGGCCAACTATAGTTTCAACGGCTTTATTTTCAACCGCATACCGCTGATAAAAAAGCTCAAGTGGCGCGAGGTGTGTTCCGCCAAAGCCGTGTGGGGCGATGTTACCAATCGCAATATGCCATCCTCCGACAACCCCAAGCTGATACCCTTCCCCACCAACGCCGACGGGGAGCCGGAGACATCCACCCTTGACAAAATGCCATACGTGGAGGTGAGCGCGGGCATCGACAACATTTTCAAGCTGCTGTGTCTGGAATACGTGTGGCGGCTAACTTATTTGGACAACCCCAACACAATACCCCACGGCCTGAGGTTCAGGGTGCATATTGCGTTTTAGGTCATAGGTCTAAGGTCTAAGGTCAAAAGTCTAAAGTCTAAGGTCAAAAGACCGGAGACTGATGACAAATTTCAAAAAAAATCAACAATTTAACAAATAAACGCCCAACAATTCAACAAAAAGTCATATCTTTGCAAAAATTTTCTAAACGAAAAAAAATAATAAAATAGTTATAACCAACACAGTATTATCATGAAAAAAGCTTTATTTTTTCTTGCAGTGCTTTGCGTAGCGGGCATTTTCTCCGCCAAGGCACAGAGTCCGAGCGACTCGGCGTTCGTTCGCGACCTCAGTTTCATCTTCATCCAAACCAACACCCTGCCGTACTCCACCACAGGAGACATCGACATCGCCTCAGGTGGCAAAATCCTGAAGGATCTAAACCCCGACTGTCGGGCTACGGGTTACACTATAAACCTTACATCGAGCAAGAGGCTCGACATCAAGTTATCCACAGGAACTTGGGACAGCTACTTATACGTGCTCGATGCAAACTACGACACTATAATATACAACGACGACTGGAAAGAAGGCGCATATACTTTCGGAAGTAGGATAATACACAATTTCCCTGCAGGGCAATATTTCATTATAGTATCAGAATACAGCAGTGGCTCATCATCCCATCCCTACACTCTGTCAGTCGACGAAACCTCAACAAGTTTAACTGCATTTAATGCCCTCACCTACACCCCACTCACCATAGGAACATCTGTTACCGACACCCTTAGAACCTCTGACGGACCAATAGGAGATTATTACTTTGGCCATTATTACCGTGCATCGTATGCCAGAGCCTACACAATGCAAATAAACAACGCGTGTGTGTTCGATGTTACCTGCAACCGCTCCAACAGGCATTTTAAGCTGCTTGACAACAACTATAATGAATTATACACAAATGCTATCAATACTCCGGGCACATACCGTCTCGTGACTTACTCCAGTCTTTATTTCGACGAAGACACATCCATAGCCACTCCCTTCACAATTACTACAAGCACTTCACCTTTGGTAAATTTCAACACCCTAACCTACACTCCACTCGGCACTTTTACCGACACCACAGTTAACGACACATTTTCGTTCACTTACCCTACTATTGATTACGAAGACTATTTATTTAAAGCCAAAGGCTACTCTTTCCAAGGCACACAAGGAAAAGTCGTCACAATTGAGGATGACTATGTTAACGCCTTGTACGTGTTGATGGACAACAACCACAACATACTGAGAACCTCTTGGTATACAGTAATCGCTCAACTACCACAAACCGGCACCTACTACCTCGCCATTCTGAATTATAGTGGTAATGAATGCCCGACCAACATTTTGATAAATAATTTCCAAACCTACTATGTGGATGGCATCAACGGCAACGACTCACGCAATGGTCTTACCCCGGGCACTGCCTTTGCCACCCTCGACACCGCCTTGGTACGTAGCGGCGGCATAGGCAAATACTACCTTACCGAGGACTACACCTTCTCCAACAACGAAGTCTATCTTTATTTCGCACAAATTTACCCATACCAGAAAGATATCCGTCTGCACATGCCCACATCGGGATACAACGATGTGATAGTAGTTTGGCCAGCGGGGCAGCTTGTTTTCGGTGAAGAGGGCAGCAGCTACTATTTCATTATCGACAGCAACCGCAGCCACAATTTCGATAACTTTGTGAATGCCAACACTTTCGGTTCCAATCTCGAAGTAAACAACCTGAAAATAACCAATTCTTACTTCCCCAGCTATGTATTTGGTGGCGATGAAATCATTATGCGCAACTGCGAGTTTGCAAACGACACATTTAACGGCGTATTCATCGGTATAAACTTAGATGCCTATAATTCCCTTAAACTTATCAACTGCAACATATCACAAAACATTTTCGACTATTATTTTATCTATTTTAACTACTTCAATGCAAAATTCGACTTGGAAAACTCCAACATTGTGGGCAACACTTTCAATAAAGAATATCCCATGAATTTTCATGGTTTTGCTACCGCAAACCTCACAAGTGGCAACTGGCGCAACAACCGCCTTTCCGGCAACTATCCCTCCAGCAGCAACGCCAACATAACCGCACAAAATGCCGCCGGCATCTGGAGCGAATACTCAACAATAAACATCGGTGCCGGTTTCACCATGGATGCCAACAACTACCTCTGCATCGACACCGCCACCACACTGAATATCACAGAAAACCTCAGCGGAAACAATGTGGCACAGATCTATCCCTACTATTACGACGGCAACGATGATCTTTACAAAGCCGACTACTACGAAGGTCGCCGTGTGCTTTGGGGCTCTTCGAGCCTGCTGGCCAACAACTACCAGAAATTCAGCGTAGCACAGGCCGACAACAGCGCACTGTGGTATCTCCACCCCGACGGAACCATCCACTCCTACCCCGAGAGCATCGACCAGGCCGAGGAAGGCACCATACGCCTCTACCCCAACCCCGCCAACGACGTGCTTAACATAGCACTGCAAGGCTCCGAGGTTAACGAAGCTGTGGTTATCGACATCTACGGCAAGACAGTGGCCCGCACCGCCGTGTCCGAAGGCAACAACACACTGAACATCAGCGCACTGCCCGCAGGAATGTACTTCGTGCAACTCCGCGCAGATAACAGCGTAAAATCTACTCAAAAGATAATAAAGAGATAGTTCGGAACTATAATTTCGGATTTATGAATTATTAAAAAAGCCGTGCGTTGCACGGCTTTTTTTCTATCTATCTGAAAATCGGAATATCCGAAAATCTGAAAATCTCCACCGGTGGCTGAGCCTGTCGAAGCCACCGCACAATCTGAAAATCATTCAAATGACCAGTGGCCGACGACCAATTTTTAAAAAAAAAACAACAATTTAACAAATAAACGCCCAACTATTCAACAAAAAATCGTAACTTTGCAATTCCAAACGAAACAAATAAAAAAAGTAATAACTAATACCTTATTATCATGAAAAAAGCATTATTTTTTCTTACAGTGCTTTGCGTAGCGGGAATCTTCTCCGCCAAGGCACAGAGTGCGAGCGACTCGGCGTACGTTCGCGACCTTAGTCCAATATTTATCAACGCCAGCAATCTGCCTGCTACAGCCACCGGCGACCTCGCCATCACCGCCAACGGCAAAATACTGAAGGATTTACGTCCCGGCAAAAGAGCAGCATGTTACACCTTTATACTTTCGTCGAGCAAGGAACTGGACATAGCCCTTACCACAACATGGGACAGCTACATCTACGTCCTCGACACAGGATATAATGTGTTGCTACAAAACGATGACTGGTGGACTTCATCGTCCAGACTACTGCACCAATTTCCTGCAGGACAGTACTATATTATAGTTGCAGATTACTTTGGCAATGAAACAGGCTCCCACACTTACACACTCTCTGTGGACGAATCCTCCGTACTGTTGACCTCGCTCAACGCCCTCACCTACACTTCCCTCACCATCGGCACACCTGTTACCGACACTCTGAAAACCACTGATGGAGTTATTCAAAGGCAAGACGGCAGTGACTCTACAAGGTTATTTACTCCAGTTTACGCAAGAGCTTTCTCAACACAAATATCATCCCCAGGAATATTAAGCGCAACCACAGACCGTGGTAACAGAAGAGTGTTTTTGACCGACAACAACTACAACGTTCTCACCGACATGTATAGCAGTTCCATTTCTTCGCACTACATCCAAAATCCTGGCAATTACCGCATTATAGTTACATCCACATATCCTTTTGACCAAGACACATCCACAGCAACGCCATTTACACTATCCACCACATTTGCTCCAGTACTAAATTTCAACTCTCTCACCTACGTCCCCCTCGGCACCTTTACAGACTCCACTGTGAACGACACTTTTTCAACGTCTTTCCCCCTCATTGAATACAACGGTTATATTTTAAGGGCTAAGGGGTATTCTTTCCAAGGCACACAGAACAAAGTAGTTACAATTGAAGATGAAAATTGGGAAGCCTTTTACGTATTGATGGACAACAACCACAACATACTGAAAACTTCTTGGTACTATTTATTCGATCAACTGCCCCAAAACGGTACCTACTACCTCGCCATTCTGAATTATAGTGGTTATGAATGCCCCACCAGCATTTCTATGAAAAATTTCCAGACCTACTATGTGGATGGCATCAACGGCAACGACTCACGCAACGGCCTTACCCCAGGCACCGCCTTTGCCACACTCGACACTGCTGTGGCACGTAGCGGCGGCATAGGCAAATATTACATTACCGAGGACTACACCTTCTCCGAAAATACAGTCAATGTTCTTTTTGCACAAATATACCCATACCAGAAAGACATCCGTTTGCACATGCCCACCTCAGGTGGCAACGATGTTATAGGTGCTTGGCCGGGACATCTTGTGTTTGGCGAAGAGGGCAGCAACTACTATTTTATTATCGACAGCAACCGCAACCAAGGTTTCGACGACTTTTTGGATGCCGACGACTATGGCTCATATCTAGAAGTGAACAACCTGAAAATAACCAACTCGTACTTCCACAGCACAGTATTTTGGAGCGACAACCTCATACTGCGCAACTGCGAGTTTACAAACGACACAATCGGCGACGAATTCATAGGGATTGAAGAAGACCTCTACAATTCCGTCAAACTCATCAACTGCAACATATCACAAAACATTTTCGAAGATAATTTCATGTATTTTGACTACGACTCCGTAAAATTCACCATGGAAAACACCACTGTTGTGGGCAACACTTTCGATAACTACTATCCTTTGGAATTTTATAACGGTGCCACCGTTAACCTTACAAGCGGCAACTGGCGCAACAACCGCCTTACCGCCAACTATTACTACAACGGCAACGCCAACTTGAGTGCACAGAATGCAGCCGGTATCTGGAGCATGTTCTCCACAATAAACATCGGTGCCGGTTTCACCATGGATGCTAACAACTACCTCTGTATCGACTCCGCCTCCACACTGAATATCACCGAAAACCTCACAGCTTCTAACGTTGCTCAAATCTATCCTACTTATTATGACAATTCAGATTCCAAATACAAGGCCAACTACTACGAAGGCCGCCGTGTGCTTTGGGGCACATCGAGCATGTTAGCAAACAACTACCAAAAATTTAGCATTGCTCAAGCCGACAACAGCGCACTGTGGTACCTCCACCCCGACGGAACCATCCACACCTACCCCATCGGCATCGACCAGGCCGAGGAAGGCACCATCAGCCTCTACCCCAACCCCGCCAACAACGTGCTTAACATAGCTCTGCAAGGCACCGAGGTAAACGAAGCTGTGGTTATCGACATCTACGGCAAGACCGTGGCCCGCACCGCCGTGGCCGAAGGCAACAACACACTGAACATCAGCGCACTGCCCGCAGGAATGTACTTCGTGCAACTCCGCGCCGCAGGCAGCGTTAAAGCCACTCAGAAGATTATCAAACGTTAGTTCGAACTCGAATTTCGAAATTATTAAAAAAGCCGTGCAACGCACGGCTTTTTTTCTATCTATCTGAAAATCGGAATATCCGAAAATCTAAAAATCCCCCGCGGTGGCTGAGCCTGTCGAAGCCACCGCACAATCTGAAAATCATTCAAATGACCAGTGGCCGACGACCAATTAAAAAAAATCAACAATTTAACAAAAAAAACGCCCAACTATTCAACAAAAAGTTGTAAATTTGCAAAAATTTTCAAACGAGAAAAAAATAAAAAAAGTATTAACCAATACCCTATTATCATGAAAAAAACATTATTATTTCTTGCAGTGCTTTGCGTAGCGGGCATTTTCTCCGCCAAGGCACAGAGTGCGAGCGACTCGGCATACGCCCGCAACCTCAGTTACACCTATTTCAACATTAGCAGTCTGCCCAACACGGTAACCGACAGTTTGAGCGACGGAGGCAAAATTCTGAAAGACATCAGACCGGGCTACAGGGCCAAAGGCTATGCCATAATCCTCACTTCCACAAAAATACTCGACATTTATTTGAATCAAACCAGCTGGAACGATTGGGACGAATACCTCCTCCTGCTCGACTCAAATTACAACCTAATAACCTACAACGACGACGCCTCGGGAGGTGGCAGCCGTATTATCATAACTCTCGCACCCGGCAATTATTACATACTTGCTTCCGAGTACAGCTACAGCAGTTCCTTAACAAAAACCTACACCCTCACTATCGACGAGATAATCCCCACAACTCTAAACGCCCTCACATACGTCCCCCTCGGCACTTTTAACGACACCACAGTGAACGACACCTTTGTTGCATCATACCCTTACATAATGTACAACAATTACGCTTACAAAGCCAAAGGCTACTCTTTCCAAGGAACACAAAATAAAGTTGTTGTGATTTCTGATTACTATGAAGACGCCTATTTTGTGTTGATGGACAACAACCACAGCATCATACAAACTGGCTATAGTATTGGCGCTCAACTACCCCAAACCGGCACCTACTACCTCGCTATTCTTGACGAAACTTTTTATGCGGCATCGACCACTATCTCGATAAAAAACTTACAAACCTACTATGTGGACGGCATCAACGGCGATGACTCCCGCGACGGCCTTTCCCCAAGTACCGCCTTTGCCACACTCGACACTGCCATTGTGCGTAGCGGCGGCGTTGGCAAATACTACCTTACCGAGGACTACACCTTCTCCAACAATTATCTCATAACCTACTATGCTCACATTTACCCCTACCAAAAGGACATACGGTTACACATGCCAACCACATCAAGCGACAACATTTTAGACGCGGCTGGCGAACTCGTCTTCGGCGAACAGGGCGGCAACTACTATTTTATTATCGACAGTAGCCACACATCATTTGAATATGGCCTTGTGTACGGATACGCCGGAAGCAGCATAAATGTGAACAACTTAAAGGTGAGAAATTCCTATTTAGAATACTTCGTATACAATGCCAATGAATTGGTGATGCACGATTGTGAATTCGTCAACGACACTATCAACAAATACTTTATAGTAAAAGGACATGAAGAGTCAAGAAATGTACACATTATTAACACCGACTTCTCGCAAAACTTTTTGAATTGGTATTTTATCTTCCAGTACAGTTACTACACTCCCGACACAATGATTTTCACATTGGAGAACACTACCGTTGCAGGAAACACATTTGGTTACCCACAGTGGATATACAACGGAGCCATTGTCAACCTCGTAAGCGGCAGCTGGCGTAACAACAGTCTTTCCACCAACTATTCCTATAACGGTAACCCCAACCTTACTACCCAAAACCAGGGCGGCCTTTGGTTATGGGGTGTAACAGCCACCATAGGTGCCGGATTCAGCATGGATGTGAACAACTTCCTGTCCATCGACACCGCCACCACACTGAATATCACAGAAAACCTCAGCGGAAACAATGTGGCACAGATCTACCCCTACCGCTACGACGGCAACGACGAACTTTATAAAGCCGACTACTACGAAGGTCGCCGTGTACTGTGGGGCTCGTCGAGCCTGCTGGCCAACAACTACCAGAAATTCGGCATAGCACAGGCCGACAACAGCTCTCTGTGGTACCTGCACAGCGACGGCAAGATATACACCACCGAGGAACCTGTAGGCCTGAATCAAGCCGAGGAAGGCACCATCAGCCTCTACCCCAACCCCGCCAACAACGTGCTTAACATTGCTCTGCAAGGCACCGAGGTGAACGAAGCTGTGGTTATCGACATCTATGGCAAGACCGTGGCCCGCACCACCGTGGCCGAAGGCAACAACACACTGGACGTAAGCGCACTGCCCGCAGGAATGTACTTCGTGCAACTCCGTTCCGATAACACTGTGAAAGCCACTCAAAAGATTGTTAAACGATAGTTCGGAACTATAATTTCGGATTTATGAATTATTAAAAAAGCCGTGCGTTGCACGGCTTTTTTTTCTTGTAAAGACGTTTCATGAAACGTCTCTACACGCATCAATATCTGAATATCCGAAAATCGGAATGTCCGAAAATCTAAAAATCTCCACCGGTGGCTGAGCCTGTCGAAGCCACCGCATAATCTGAAAATCATTCAAATGACCAGTGGCCGACGACCAATTTTTAAAAAAAAATCAACAATTTAACAAATAAACGCCCAACTATTCAACAAAAAATCGTAACTTTGCAATTCCAAACGAAACAAATAAAAAAAGTAATAACTAATACCTTATTATCATGAAAAAAGCATTATTAGTTTTAGCGGTGCTTTGCGTAGCGGGAATATTCTCCGCCAAGGCACAAACTAACCCAAGCGATTCGGCATACGCCCGCAACTTGAGTTACGTTTATCTCAACACCAGCAGCATGCCCGTCACTGTTACCGACAGCCTTGTCAACGGCGGCAAAATACTGAAAGACCAGAACCTGGGACCTTCGGGACGTCAATATGGCAAGAGAGTCAAGGGCTATGTTATAACCTTATCGGCAACCAAACTAATCGACATCTATTTGAACCATACCAGTTGGGACGATTGGGACGAATACCTTTTGCTGCTCGACTCAAATTTCAATATGATAGACTACAACGACGACGCCATCAATGGCGGCAGCCGTATTACAAGGGCACTCAACCCCGGCACTTACTACATCCTCGCTTCCGAATACAGCCACTCATCCAATAACAAAGCCTACAACCTCACAATAAACGCACGAAACGTAAAAACCTTCAGCACACTAACTTACACAGCCAAGACCTTCAGAACACCCATAGTGGACACCCTCGGTGCCAACTGCGAACTGCTAACGGACAGCATGCTGTATGGCAATGCCTACAATGCCAAAGGATACACCATGCAGATACCCGCTTGTTATATGAAACTTACTTACGACAGGAACAACAGGTATGTGCTCTTGTTAGACAACAACTATAACATGATACACGATTTTTATTCATCATCAACATTCAACGTGCAGCAATCCGGTACCTATAGGCTGGTCGTATTATCGAGTGAGTACTACGACAACGACACCTCGCTCAGCACTTTCTACACCATTACCACAGACTCCGCCCATGTTGTCACTTTCCGCACTTTGCCGTACCAAAACATAAGCTTTGGCTCCACCATTTCCGACACGCTAAGAAATACCGACCCATCCCTGTTGTCGCACCCTTTATCAAGTTCTAATGGTATGCCTTTTGCAAAAGGCTACAAAATTCAGACTCCAGCCACAATAAACTACTTGGATTTTGTAGTTGATTCGGCAGATTACGACACATACATCTTCCTGCTCGACGCCAACAAAGACCTTATTGCTCAAAATGACGATGACCATATCTACGAAAGCAGGCTAATTTCACAAGTAAACCCATCTTCCACCTACTATCTTGTGGTTAGCTCATACAGCTATGGTGATACAGGTTGGTTCCATTTCTACACCAGAGGAATACAGAATATACCCACATTTTATATTGACGGTGTTAACGGCGATGATAGCCGCAACGGCCTTACAGCAGGCACAGCCCTCAAGACCCTCGACACCGCCATTGCACGTTCAGGTTACGTGGGCAAGTACCTTATCACCGAAGATTACACTTTCAACAACGAAAACTCTTTGAAAATTTCTCATGCCGAAATTTATCCCTACGGGAAGGACATAAACCTAAAAATATCCGACAACTGCAACAGCGACATATTTAATATTTCCGAAAGCCTTATCTTTGGCGAGAACGGCAGCAACTACTACTTTATCATCGACAGCAACAGAACATCCAATTATAGCGATTTTCTCGATGCAGACTGGCTCGGAACATACCTCGAAGTGAACAACCTGAAAGTTCGCAACTCATATTTACCATCGGCTTTTCTTTGGGGCGACAAAGTGGTGATGAACAACTGCGAATTCACCAACGACACAACAAACAATTCCTTTTTAGGAATAGATGAAGATGGATACAACGAGTTGAAACTGACAAACTGCACCTTATCGCAAAATATATTCCATGATGATTTCATATACCACGATTACGACTACTTTAAATTAACCATGGAAAACACCACCGTTTCGGGCAACACCTTCAATGAGTATTATCCGGCTTTATTCTATAGAGCAACAATAAACCTCACAAGCGGCAGCTGGCGCAACAACAATCTTTCGGCTAACTATAACTACAATGGCAACGCCAACCTGAGCACACAAAACTGCGCAGGTATTTGGGCAGTGGATTCAACTATTGTGAATATAGGTTCAGGCTTTACCATGGACGCCAACAACTACATTTGCATAGATTCCGCCTCCTCGGTAAGCATAACCGAAAACCTTACAGCACCGCTTGTAGCACAGATTTATCCTATGAAATGGGATAATGACAACTATAAGTACATATCCGACTACTACGAAGGCCGTCGTCTGCTCAGCGGCTCGGCAAGCATGCTCCGTGCCAACTACCAGAAATTTAGCGTGGCTCAGGCCGACAACGCCTCGCTGTGGCACCTCCACCCCGATGGCACCATCCACTCCTACGATGTTAGCATCGACCAAGCCGAGGAAGGCACCATACGCCTCTACCCCAACCCCGCCAACAACGTGCTTAACATAGCACTGCAAGGCACCGAGGTGAACGAAGCTGTGGTTATCGACATCTACGGCAAGACCGTGGCCCGCACCGCCGTGGCCGAAGGCAACAACACACTGAACATCAGCGCACTGCCCGCAGGAATGTACTTTGTGCAGCTCCGCGCCGACAACAGCGTGAAAGCAACACAGAAAATAGTTAAAAGATAGTTCGGAACTCGGAACTCGAAGTTAGGAACTAATCTAACCGTTAAAAAAGCCGTGCGTTGCACGGCTTTTTTTATTTATCTAAAAATCTGAATGTCGGAAAATCCACTCTGGTCGCTGCGCTCAAAAATATGGTCAAATGTCTAAAGTCTAAGGTCAAGAGTCAAATGACCTGCGACCTTTGACCTACTACTTTCAATTCCTCCAGAACATCTCGTATTCCGGCAGATGCTCCTGATAAACAATGCAGTAGAGGTTGTACAGAAGCATATAGTCAATCATATTGAAATCGCCGGTGGATTTGTCGTGCCACGGGCAGAACAGCGACAGTGTGTGCCACGGTGCGGGGGTGCGCACAGTACTATCGTTCAGCGTATAAGTACCTGCTCCGCGTGTAGGGGCGATGTTTAGCAGCTGCACATACACGTCGGCGGGGTCGGCTTTTTTGCCGTTGTAGCCGTACAAAACCACGTTTATCAGTGGCAGATGCGGAAAAAGTATGGGCTGTTTAAGGTCGGGACGTTTGTCGGCCAGACTGTAGCATTTTTTCACCAGCCAGTCGTAGCACTGTCCGCTGCCGCGCCCCTCGTCGTTCATCACCGTGGTGAGGGCCATGATGCCATACCAGCGGAAATTGCCCGTCTTGGAGATAAACACGTTGTTCTGCACCACATCCCACATCGAGCGCCAGTAGGCGTTGCCAGAGCGGTCGAAATTCATATCCTCGCCGCTGAGCAGTGTCCCCACTTTGGCGTGGCCGTATTTCAGCCATTTTATGTCGCCCTCTATCTGTTCCACGTTGCCGTTGACGGGATTCACCACCTGCCAGCTTGTTCTGCCTTTGGGCGAGGTGTACTGCATACTTTTAACCATACGTCGGGCTATTTGCCGGGCATCGTTGCAAATGGCGGAATCGTCCACAAGCTTCAGTGTCAGTGCCAAGCCGAGGTAGGTGCCCCACGCCTGATCCTGCGACGGGGTGTTGGAGGTCGATGTCACGTCTCCGCAATGGCGGTAGTCGCCGTGGATACGGTCCACCAACGGGAAGAAGGGCAGACTGCTGTCGTCCATATCGTCGCGGATGTAGAATCCGTTAAGGGTTTTGAAGGTGTCGCAGCCCCAGCAGGCCTCGGCCTCGGAGTCCAAGCGGTTGTAGGTGGCAAGGGCCAGCCGCAGCTCTTCGAGGGTGGAGGCGGTATTCTCACCGTGGAGCTTTTTCAGGTAATACTCCGTGGCCAGCACCGCCACGTAATGCCCCTGCCACCATGTGGCATCGGCCCAGTAGCCCACCAGCTTGCCACCACTCACATAGCGGCGTTCCATAGGCAGGTGCGAGCCTTTCACCGTGGCGTCGCCGGAATAGTACATCATCTCGTATTTCAATCGCATACGGAATATCTCGTACTTGTCCTTGTTGGCTTCGGGGGTCTGAGCTTTGGCCGACGACAAGAAAATTATCGTTATTGCACAAAGTGCTGAAAATAGGCGTTTTATCATAAAGCGTGCGGTTTTTCCATTTTTGGGATTGAGTTGATAAGCTGTTTGGTGTATTCCTGTTGGGGATTCTCGTAAATCTCGTCGGCGTCACCGGATTCCACTATGCAGCCTTTCTGCATTATCAGCAGACGGTCGGAGAGAAAACGCACCACCGAGAGGTCGTGTGAGATGAAGATATATGTGAAATTGTAACGTCGTTTCAGGTCGTTGAGCAGGTTGAGCACCTGTGCCTGCACCGACACGTCGAGAGCCGACACCGACTCATCGCAGATGATGAGCTGTGGGTTGAGTGCCAATGTGCGGGCTATGCAGATACGCTGCCGCTGACCGCCGGAAAATTCGTGCGGATAGCGGTCGAAATGAGCCTCCTCCAGTCCCACGTTGCGCATCAGCTCCAGTGTTTTAGCACGACGCTCGGCGGCGTTTTTGCCGATATGATGGGTTTTCAGCACCTCCATTATGGCTCCCCCCGCCGTAATTCGCGGATTCAGCGACGAATAGGGGTCCTGGAAGATAATCTGTATCTCGCTCCGCAACTTACGCATCTCTGAGGCGGACAACTTATTCAGTTCCAAACCGTTGTAAACCACGTCGCCAGAGCTGCTCTCTATCAGCCTGAGCAACGCGCGGCCGAGGGTTGTCTTTCCGCATCCCGACTCGCCCACAAGCCCGAGCGTCTCGCCGCGGTACACCTCGAAACTCACTCCGTCAACGGCGTTGAGGGATTTCTTCACCCGTCCGGTCCACGTCTTTTCGAGAGGGAAGGTTACCGAAAGGTTTTTCACCGAAAGCAACGGCTGTTTGTTGTAATAAATCTCCGTAAGTCGCTGAGTACGTTCTTCGTATGTCTCGCACACGGGCGCGGGGACATCGCCGGCAAGGTAGTCGGACACCACGTTGAGATGTTTGGGACGGGAGTCCATCGGTGGCTTGCACGACAGAAGTCCCTTAGTATAAGGATGTTGCGGATTGTACAGCACTTCATCCTTGCTGCCCTGCTCCACAATCTGACCTTTGTACATCACGGCAATGTCGTCGGCAATCTGCGCCACCACGCCGAGGTCGTGGGTTATGAAAATGATGCCCATCTCGTACTGCTGTTGCAGTTTACGCAGCAGCTCGAGGATGCCTTTCTGCACTGTTACGTCGAGGGCAGTGGTGGGCTCGTCGGCGATAAGCACTTCGGGGTGGCAGGCCAGGGCCATGGCTATCATCACGCGCTGTTTCTGTCCGCCCGAAATCTGGTGCGGATAGCTGGCGAAAATCTTCTCGGGACGCGGCAGCTGCACCTCGTTAAACAGCTGCAACGTGCGTTGGCGTGCCTCCTTCTCCAACACTTTCTCGTGCAGACGTATCATCTCCATCACCTGCTCGCCGCATTTGTGGACGGGGTTAAGCGAGGTCATCGGCTCCTGAAAAATCATGGCTATGTGCTTGCCGCGATACAGCTCCATCTGGTTGCGGTCGAGCGAAAGCAAGTCGATGGACTCCTTTTCGGAGATGTAAAAATTTATATGTCCGTCGGTTATGCGACAGTTTTTCTGCGGCAGCAGCTGCAAAATGGCCATGGAGCTCACCGATTTCCCCGAACCCGACTCACCCACAATGCCGAGCGTCTTTCCGCGATAGACGGAATAGCTAACATCCTTTACCACAGTACGTTCAACGCCGTCAGTGGTGAAACTCACACTAAGATTTTCTATGTCGAGAATTTTTCCCATAACAAAATGCAAAGATACGATTTTTTTTTGATTCAGTGAACTATGATCTGTGAACAGTGAACTGAAACGGCGTAAAGGCGCAAAGGCGATTAACTATAAACTGCAAACTCAAAACTGCAAACTGCAAACTAACCCTGCCCCCTATCCCCTGACAACTAACATCTTATTCAACACCCTGCCGTTTATATTTTTTGTCCGTAAACGACGATTTAATGAGCGGCTACAAGTAACTTTGCATCAAGGATTATCATCACGGCATTATGAACAACAAATTGAATTTCAGAAAGATACTCGCTTGGATACTTTTTCCGCTCACTATGTGGTACGCCATAGGGGTGGCGTTTCGCAATTTCCTTTTCTCATTAGGCATCCTGAAAGAGCGCACTCACGGCGTTACAACCATCGGGGTGGGCAACCTGTGCATGGGAGGCGCGGGCAAGACGCCTTTTGTGGATTATCTGCTCAAGATGCTACAAGCCGACTACCGTGTGGCCAACCTCAGCCGCGGCTACGGACGCAAGACCACGGGCTTTCTGGAGGCCGACGAAAACGCCACCACCTCCACCCTCGGCGACGAGCCCTATATGCTCCACAAACGCAATCCCGACGCACGTGTGGCCGTGTGCGAAAACCGCAACAAAGGCATCGAAAAGCTGCTGTCGCTGCCCGAACCGCCGCAGATTGTAGTCCTCGACGACGCTTTCCAGCACCGCTACGTAAAACCCACCGTAAACATACTGCTCACCGAGTACGGCAAGCCCTTTTTCAACGACTTCGTGCTGCCTTTCGGCGACCTGCGCGAGCCTCGTAGCGGCTACCGTAGGGCCAACATCATCGTCGTTACCAAGACCCCCGAAGGTATCAACCCACTAGAGAAGTTCGCCTTCAATGCCAAACTGAAAGCCAAGCCGCACCAGCAGGTGTTTTTCACCTCCATCGAATATCAAAAACCTGTAGCTTTGAACGACGGGCTCCCCGCTGTGGAACTCGCCGATTTGAAGAACATACTGCTTGTAACGGGCATCGCCAACCCGCAACCCCTGGCCGACAAGCTGTCAGCCACCGCCACGGTGCGGCACCTGCCTTTTGCCGACCACCACGTCTTTTCAAAAGAGGATTTTGAGCTGATTGCCAGTACTTTCGACCAGCTCCCCGATGAGGCGAGAGCCATTGTAACCACAGAAAAAGACGCGGTGCGCATTGCCGATAATCCTAATTACCAATGCATTGCGCACCTGCCCATGTATTACCTGCCCATCAGCGTTAAATTTTTGGACAACGACGGCCAGAAGTTCGCCGACTGCCTGCTGAAAACCGTGCAGGAAAATGTCTTTTACCTGAAAAGGAACGGCTGACGCCGCTTATCAGAAGTCATCGTCGGGACTGGGCTGAGCCTGCGAGAAATCTGTATCGTCGAAAACGTTGTCGCTCGTGGCCTTCGAATCCACATAATAGTCGCCGTTCTGGTCGAACCCCTCGTTGACAGGGATGGTGTTGTCGTTGCTGGTGGTGGCTCCCATATTCTCGAAACGAGCGTAGTTGGCCCTGAAACGCATATCCATCTTGCACGTACCGCCGGCACGGTGTTTTGCCAGAAGCACCTTGGCAAGTCCGTAAGTGGGATTTCCGTTCTCATCTTCGGTAAATCCATAATATTCAGGACGATAGAGAAACATCACCATATCGGCGTCCTGCTCTATGGCACCCGACTCACGGAGGTCGGAAAGCTGCGGCTCCTTGTTGCCACCACGCGTCTCCACGGCACGGCTGAGCTGTGCAAGGGCGAACACCGGAATAGAAAGCTCCTTCGACAACGATTTCAGCTGGCGCGAGATGTTACTGATCTCCTGCTCGCGGTTGCCGTTGCGGTTGTCGGTCTCGCCTTTCATAAGTTGCAGATAGTCAATAAATACCGCCTGAATATCGAATCTCTGTTTCAAACGGCGGCATTTGGCCCTGAGTTCGAAAATGGAGAGCTGCGACGAGTCGTCGATATAAATGGGTGCGGTGTTCAGTTTCTGCGTCTGCGCCATAATCTGCTCCTTCTCCCACGGCTCAAGGGTGCCTTTCTTCAGTTTCGAAGCGTCGATCTCGCTCTGTGCGGAAATCAGTCGCATGGCAATTTCGGTGGCCGGCATCTCCAACGAGAAGAAAGCAACGGGCTTTTTGTAGTCGATAGCCATATTGCGCATCATGGTGAGGGCAAAGGCCGTCTTACCCATGGCGGGACGGGCGGCTATGATGACAAGGGTGCCGGGATGGAAACCTGCAGTGATACTGTCGAGTTCTTCGAACCCCGAAGGGATGCCGGTGATGCCGCCCTCTTTCTGCGAGGCCTCGTCGATTTCCTTAATGGCTTTCGACACTATGTCGCTGATATTCTGATAGTCGCTGCGGAAATTATTGTCGTTGATGTCCATCAGTTTCTGCTCCGTGTGGTCGAGCAGCTGCACCACGTCGGTGGTCTCGTCGTAAGAGTCCCTGATGGTCTCGGTGGAGATGCGTATCAGCTCGCGCTGGATGAACTTTTCGGACAATATGCGTGCGTGATGCTCCACGTGCGCCGACGAGGTTACGTGGTTGGTAATCTGTGCGATGAAATACGAGCCTCCCGCATTTTCGAGGTTGCCCTCGCTGCGCAGCTCCTCGATGACGGTGAGCAGGTCCACAGGACGGGCTTTCTCCACCAGGTTGTGGATGGCGCGGAAGATATATTGGTGCTCCGGTTTGTAAAAGAAATCGGTGTGAAGCATCTCGATGACGTTCACAATGGCGTTCTGGTCGAGCATAAGGGCGCCGAGCACAGCCTCCTCGATGTCGATTGCCTGCGGCGGTGTTTTGCCGTTGATGGCAAAGGCTTGGTCGTAACCCATTCGTTGTGACTTTCTTACAGTTTTTTTCTGTTCTTGATCCATACTTGAAAAATAGATAAGTGGTTAGTAGTGTTTTTTTTAAAGTATTTTTTTGAGGAACGTTCCGTATCTGCAAAAATAAAGAGTTTTTTGTTTCGTTTCTCAAATGTTGATAAATTATTTTTCAACACCTCCGCAGAGCAGAAAATAGTATTACAATTTATTGCAAATCAGCATTTTAAAATAATTTGGCAAAAAAAAGGCCGTAATGTCGAAATTTTTTCGTATTTTTGTAGTTATTTTACACCTATGCAATTCAAGGAAATAATAGGACAAAGGCAACTGATAAACCAGCTTACGCGGATTATCGACGACGGCAAAGTGAGCCACGCACAACTCTTTGTGGGGAATATGGGCTATGGCACTCTGTCGTTGGCCTTGGCTTATATCCAATACCTCAACTGCCAGAACCGCCAGCACTACACCATCGACGACCCCGGCCGCCAGCTCGCCGCCGACTCGTGCGGAGAATGTCCCAGCTGCAAGAAATTCAACGCGCTGATGCACAGCGACCTGCATATAATCTTCCCCAACGCTGCAACAAAAAAAGTGGACAAAAACCCCTCGTCGGAGGACTTCCAAACCGAGTTCCGCGAATATGTAACCGCCAACAAAGGCTACTGCTCGTTCGACGGATGGTTCCACAAACTCGGCATAGAGTCGAAACAAGGCATCATCAACGTGCGCGACGGCCGTGAGCTGATACGCCAGCTGAGCCTCCAAGCCTACGAGTCGAAATACAAAACGGCCATTGTGTGGCTGCCCGAAAAGATGAACGGCGAAACCGCCAACAAACTGCTCAAAACCATCGAAGAGCCTTCGGGCAACACCCTGATACTGCTTGTGGCCGAAGAACGCGAGCGTCTGCTCAGCACCATCATTTCGCGCACACAGCCCATCAACGTACACGGCATCGACAACACCAGCTTGGCCGAGCATCTTGCCAAAGAACATCCCGACATGCCCTTCGACGAGGTGCAGAAAATAGCCCTAGCCGCCGAGGGTAACTTCCTCACAGCCAGCGAGTACATCAGCCAGTCGGAGCAACGCAAGACCTTCGCCACGCTGTTTGTCAATTGGATGCGCAAACTCTTCAAACTCGACATCGCGCCGCTCGCCAAAACCGTCGATGAGATAAGCGGTCTCGGACAGGAACAGGAGAAACAGTTCCTGCGCTACGTGCTCAACGTGATGCGCGCCTGCATGCTGAAAAACCTCGCCGGCGCCGACTCGCCCTACCTGCTCTCCTTCGGCGACGAGAAATTCTCCGCCTCGTTCCCTAAAATGATAACCGTCAACAACATAGAGAAAATCGAAAAAGACATAAACGAAAGTTTATACAACATAAGCCGCAACGCAAACGCCAAAATAACCTTTATGGCCTTGTCGTTTGCCATTAGTAAATCATTAAAAAACAGATAATTAAAGAAATGCAAGCAGATAATAACGATATTTTGAACGACACCAACCAAGACTTCCCGCAAGACTCTGTGGAAAACACCGGTCAGCCGCTCGACTCCATCGAAACCTCTTTCGACGACGACCAGCACATCGACGACGACAACATCTCGCAACAGGAGATAGAAGCCGTCATTGCCGAACGCCGCAACCACAAACCCATCAAGGAGCAGGACGACGAGGAAGAGAGTCCGCTCGCCGAGGAGGAAAGTCCCGTGGACGCCTATCTGGAGCCCGACCCCACCATCTACAAGGTGCCTTACGACGAATCGGCTTTCCTCACCCGAGGCTGCCACAACTGTCCCAACTCATACAAAGCCATCCCCGAACAGGAGCTGAACAGCTGCAGCAAGCTGAACAGCAAAAACTGGATGAAAAACATACGCAAACCCTTCAACGAGAACAACTTCGACGTGGTGGAAGTGCGTTTCAAAAACAACCGCAAGGAGTTTTTCCGCTTGCCCGACGGACTTGAGGTGGTGGAAGGCGACGTTGTGGCTGTGGAAGGCATGCCCGGCCACGACGTGGGCATTGTGAGCCTCACCGGCGAGCTGTGCCGCATCCGTATGAAGAAACAGAAAATCGACCCCACCTCCGAAACCATCAAACGTCTGTTCCGCCGCGCCAAGAAAAGCGACATCGACAAATGGGCCGAGACCATACGCGACGAACGACAGACATTGATACGCACCCGCGAGATAAGCCGCGAACAGGGACTTGTGATGAAAATCAACGACGTGGAGATGCAAGGCGACCACACCAAAGCCATCTTCTACTACACCGCCGACGAACGCGTGGACTTCCGCAACCTTATCAAAGTGCTTGCCGAGGAGTTCAACGTGCGTGTGGAGATGCGTCAGATTGGCGTGCGCCAAGAAGCCAGCAAGGTGGGCGGCATAGGCACCTGCGGACGCGAGCTCTGCTGCTGCACGTGGCTCACCAACTTTCAGTCGGTAACCACAGGCGTGGCCAAGGCACAGCAGATAGTGCCCAACCCCCAGAAACTGGCCGGACAGTGCGGAAAACTGAAATGCTGCCTCAACTTCGAATACAAGGTCTATGTTGATGCACAGAAGGACTTCCCGCCCGCCAACACTCCCATACGCACCAAGAAAGGCTTGGGAATGTACAAGAAAACCGACGTGCTGCGCGGCGTGATGTGGTACGCCTACGAAGGCGAGAACGACCTCATCGCCTTGCCGGCGAAAACCGTCAAGGAGCTGATAGAGATGAACCGCCGCCAGGAATATCCCGAAAACCTTGAGGACTATCAGGTGATACTCGCCTCCGGCACCGCCATCATCGAAGACCACAACTCCGCCGAATACGAACAAGAACTGAAGATGCTCGCCGACAACAGCCACGACATATCGCTCCAAAGCGGCGACAAAAATCAGGAAAAACAGCAGGGCGACAACCGCGACCGCAACAACCGTCGCGACAACCGCAACAGTCAGGGCGGACAAAACAACCGCAACAAAAACCAAAACAGAAACCAGAACAGAGGCCAGAACAACCGCAACAACAAAAACCACAATCACAAGCCAAACAACAACGAACCCAAACAATGACAAGAGCAACACTAACCATAATGGCAGTCGCGCTGTGCCTGCTAACAGCCTGCAACAGCAACGTTTACTACTCCGAACACATCGACGTGGACGAAGAGGGGTGGAACATGTTCGACACCAAGCACTTCAACGTGGACGTGGACGACTCGCTGCGCCTGTTCAACTTCTATGTTGACCTGCGCAACACCAACGACTACCCCTACTCCAAGACCTTCCTCTTCATAAAAACAACCTTCCCCGACGGCGGCATAGCTATGGACACCATGGAGTGCCCCCTCGCCGACCCCTCAGGCCAGTGGTACGGCAAGAGCTCAGGCCGCTACATCGACAACAGGTATTTCCTGCGCAAAAGCGTGATTTTCCCACGCAAGGGCAAATACACATTCTCGATAACACAAGCCACCCGTGACACCAACTTGGTGGGAATCAAGGATGTAGGCATTGTCATCGAATACGCAACCAAATAAAAAAAACAAAGCACTATGGCACAAAATAAAGAGACAACTAAAAAACCTCAGAAAACAACACGCCGCTACTCCAAACTGTGGTGGGCTTTCGCCGGATTCTGGGTATTCATATTCCTGTTCTTCTTCGCCCTTTCGATGGGATGTCTGGGCTTTATGCCCTCTTTCGAGGAACTGGAAAACCCGCACAGCAACCTTGCCAGCGAAGTGATTTCGGCCGACGGCGAGATACTCGGATTCATCGGTGTGGAAAACCGCTCCAACGTGGCCTACGACGAGATTTCGCCCAACGTCATCAACGCGCTGATAGCCACCGAAGACGTCCGTTTCTACGACCACTCCGGTATCGATATACGCAGCTTGGGACGTGTGTTTACGAAAACAATAATAGGTCGCAGCAGCAGCTCCGGCGGCGGCAGCACCATCACACAACAGTTGGCGAAAAACCTATTCCCCCGCGAGAAGAAATCGAAAATCGGCATTGTTTATTCCAAGTTCAAAGAATGGATAGTGGCCGCCAAACTGGAACACAACTACTCCAAAAGCGAGATTCTCACCATGTACCTCAACACCGTGGATTTCGGCAGCAACGCCTTCGGAATAAAGACCGCCGCCAAGACGTTCTTCGACAAAGCCCCCAGCGATCTCACCGTGGAGGAAGCCGCAGTGCTTGTGGGACTGCTCAAAGCACCATCGACCTACAACCCCGTGCGCAACCCCGAAAACTCGCTCGCACGACGCAACACCGTGCTCTCGCAGATGCTCAAATACGACTACCTAACACAAGAGGAGTACGACAGTATATCGGCGATACCCATCAATATGAACCGCTACTCGCCGCAGACCCACAACGAAGGCAACGCCACCTACTTCCGCGAGTTCATACGTGCATATATGAAAGAATGGTGCAAGTCTCACAAAAAACCCGACGGCGAATACTACGACGTACATAAGGACGGTCTCCGCATCTACACCACCATCGACTCGCGTATGCAACGCTATGCCGAAGAAGCTGTGGCCGAACACATGGGCAACGAGATTCAGCCCGCCTTCGAGAGGGAGCTGAAACGCCGCAAGAACAACTCGCCTTTCGTAAAAGTGTCGCAGGACCAGATAAACGTCTACCTCACCAGCGCCATGCGCAACAGCGACCGCTATCGCAACATGCGCGAAGAAGGAATGTCGGAAAAAGAGATTCGCAAAGCCTTCGACCAGAAGGTGAGGATGCGCATCTTCACCTGGAAAGGCTCCAAGGATACCATTATGAGTCCATGGGACTCGCTGCTATACTACAAGAAGTTCCTCAACGCAGGACTGATGTCGGTGGAGCCGAGCACCGGCCATGTGAAAGCCTACGTTGGCGGAATCAACTACCGTTATTTCAAATTCGACAACGTAACACAAAGCCAGCGTCAGGTGGGCTCCACTTTCAAACCCTACGTGTACGCCTGCGCCATGATGAACGGTCTTACTCCTTGCTCGCAGGTGCCCAACTCCGAAGTCTGTTTTGAAAACGTCGACGGGTCGCTTTGGTGTCCTCACAACTCCACCGACGCCCGCAAGGACGAGATGGTAACCCTGAAATGGGCTCTGGCCAACTCGGTGAACTACGTTTCGGCATACCTGATGAAATACCACACCAATCCCGACCAAGTGGTTGAGCTGGTGCGTAAGATGGGTATCAAGAGCGACGTCCCCGCTGTTCCCGCCATCTGTCTCGGCACCCCCGACCTCACCGTCGCCGAAATGGTGGGCGCCATGGCCACTTTCGTTAACCACGGCGAACATGTGGAACCCATTTTCATCACTCGTATCGAGGACAACAAGGGTATGGTGCTTGCCACCTTCACCGCCGAACGCAACGAAGCCCTCGACCCGCAGACCGCCTACCTCACCGTGGAACTGATGAAAGGCGTGGTGGACTATGGTACCGGCGGACGTCTGCGTTACAAATACAATATCAGCTACCCCGTGGCCGGAAAGACAGGCACCACGCAGAACAACTCCGACGCCTGGTTTATCGGCATGACACCAAAACTCGTCACCGGCGTGTGGATTGGAGGTGAGATGCGTTCTATACACTTCAACAACATGACCTACGGACAAGGCGCCGCGGCAGCACTGCCAGTATGGGGACTGTATATGAAGAAGGTTTACGACGACCCCAAGATAAACTTCTACAAAGGCAATTTCGACCGTCCCGCCAACGTCGATGTCGAGTTGGACTGCAGCAAATACCAACAGGAAGCACTACAGGACGAATACGAATACGATTTTTAAAGTTGCCAGTTGTCAGTTGTCAGTAAACTATAAATTATAAATTGTAAACTATAAACTAACTAATGAACAACATACGCAATTTCTGCATAATAGCCCACATCGACCACGGCAAAAGTACCCTCGCCGACCGTCTGCTCGAGTTCACCAAAACGGTGTCGCAGCGCGATATGGAGGACCAAGTGCTGGACGATATGGACCTTGAGAAAGAACGCGGCATCACCATCAAAAGTCACGCCATACAGATGGAATACAGCCGCGACGGGCAGAAATACCTACTCAACCTTATCGACACTCCGGGCCACGTGGACTTCTCCTACGAAGTCTCCCGTTCCATCGCCGCCTGCGAAGGCGCACTGCTCGTGGTGGACTCCACGCAGGGCATCCAGGCTCAGACCATCTCCAACCTTTACCTCGCCCTCGACAACGACCTCGAGATAATTCCCGTGCTCAACAAGATAGACCTTGACAACGCCATGGTGGAAGAGGTCTCCGACCAGATTGTGGAACTTATCGGCTGCAGCCACGACGACATACTGCCCGTAAGCGCAAAAACGGGCTACGGCGTGGAAGACCTGCTCGACGCCATTGTGGACCGCATTCCCGCACCCCAAGGCGACCCCGACGCACCGCTACAGGCACTCATCTTCGACTCGGTGTTCAACTCGTTCCGCGGCATTGTGTCGTATTTCCGCATCATGAACGGCACCATACGCACCAACGACTTCGTGAAATTTGTCAACACTCAAAAAGAATACCATGCCGACGAAATCGGAGTGCTGAAACTGAAGATGGAGCCCCGCAAACAACTGTCGGCCGGCGACGTGGGATACATCATCTCTGGCATCAAGACCTCCAAAGAGGTGCAGGTGGGCGACACCATTACCCACGTGCAAAACCCCTGCGACAAAGCCATAGAGGGTTTCGAGGCAGTGAAACCGATGGTGTTTGCAGGCGTGTATCCCGTGGATAGCGACGACTACGAGGAGCTTCGCGCCAGCATCGAGAAACTGCAGCTCAACGACGCATCGCTCACTTTCGAGCCGGAATCGTCGCTGGCACTGGGCTTCGGCTTCCGCTGCGGATTCCTCGGACTGCTACACATGGAGATAGTGCAGGAACGTCTTGAGCGTGAGTTCAATATGGACGTGATAACCACCGTGCCCAACGTGCAGTACAAGGCACACCTCACCAATGGCGACGTGATCGATGTGTTCAACCCCTCCGGCCTGCCTGAGCCCAACTACATCGACTTTGTGGAAGAACCTTACATCAAAGCGCAGATTATCACCAAAGCCGACTACATCGGACCTATCATCAAACTGTGCATCGACAAGCGCGGCATACTGAAAAACCAAGTCTACCTCACCACCGACCGCATCGAAATCACCTTCGAGCTGCCTCTGGGCGAAGTGGTGTTCGATTTCTACGACAAACTGAAAAGCATCAGCAAGGGCTACGCCTCGTTCGACTACTACCAGTGCGGCTACCAGCCTTCCAAGCTCGTCAAGTTGGAGATACTGCTCAACGGCGACCCCGTGGACGCCCTCTCGGCACTAACCCATGTGGACAACGCCTACCCGCTGGGACGACGCATGTGCGAGAAACTTAAAGACCTCATCCCCCGCCAGCAGTTCGACGTGGCCATACAGGCCGCCATCGGCAGCAAGATAATAGCACGCGAAACGGTGAAAGCCGTGCGTAAGGATGTAACCGCCAAGTGCTACGGCGGCGACATCACGCGCAAGCGCAAACTGCTTGAAAAACAGAAAGAAGGAAAGAAACGTATGCGTCAGGTAGGCAACGTTGAGGTGCCGCAGAGCGCTTTCCTCGCAGTGCTTAAGTTAGACTGATAAACAATTAACAATTAAGAATTTACAATTAACAATTAATAATAACGAATATGGGAACAGTAATAGCAATAATCGTTTCATCGGTGCTTTCCGCTGCCATTGTCGGTGCGGTGGCCTATCTGATTATCAACAAGTTTGTGGAAAACGAACAGAAGAAAACCCTTCTGGAGCTGAAGA
>JAEEGJ010003122.1_pt1 | contig 67643 bp, 49 predicted proteins | sample 8958761 | NCBI WGS metagenome assembly JAEEGJ01 (sample SAMN16246546, study PRJNA631951) | gut metagenome | biome: gut microbiome; feature: rumen; material: RS-attached | host: Bos | place: Iran: Karaj | collected 2018-10 | reverse complement strand
ATCTCATCCATCTTTTTAACAATGATATCACGAGCCTCGTATCTATCCATTCCCTCGAACTCGCCACCATTTGTATTGATGGTAGCATCATCGTTTAAAACGTTGATTACAGGAAGATTGTGTCTCTTTCCAACCTCGAAATCGTTAGGGTCGTGGGCAGGTGTAATCTTAACAACACCAGTACCGAATTCCATATCAACGTACTCATCAGCAACAACTGGAATCTCACGATTTACAAATGGAAGCATTACAGTCTTACCAATGATATCCTGATATCTTTCATCCTTAGGGTTAACAGCTACAGCTGTATCACCAAGCATTGTCTCTGGACGAGTTGTAGCAAAAGTTACGTAGCGACCTGGCTCACCAACAATTTCGTATTTCATGTGCCAGAAATGTCCTGCCTGCTCCTCATGCTCAACCTCTGCATCCGAAATAGATGTCTGACAAACCGGGCACCAGTTGATGATGCGGTTGCCCTTGTAGATGTATCCTTCGTTGTAAAGCTTAACGAATACTTCTTCTACTGCCTTTGAACAGCCTTCATCCATTGTGAATCTCTCACGCTCCCAATCAGCAGATGAACCCATCTTCTTAAGCTGATTGATGATACGTGTACCATATTCATCCTTCCAATCCCAGCATTTTTCAAGGAAACCATCTCTGCCAAGGTCATCCTTTTCGATGCCTTGAGACTTTAAGTGCTCAATAACCTTAACCTCAGTAGCGATGGCTGCGTGATCAGTACCTGGCTGCCAAAGAGCAGAGTATCCCTGCATTCTCTTGTATCTAATAAGAATATCCTGCAATGTATTATCCAAAGCATGTCCCATGTGAAGCTGACCTGTAATATTTGGAGGTGGCATCACAATAGTAAATGGCTTTTTGCTGCGGTCCACCTCAGCGTGGAAATAGCCATTCTCCTCCCATTTCTTGTAGAGTCTGTCTTCGAGACCCTTAGGATCATATGTCTTTGCTAATTCTTTCATTTTTTCTCCTTCCAGATTTCCAATCCATTATACTATTCAGCCTCCATTCGCAAAATCGCTGTAACACAGCTTCCTTTTTGCTCATGTAGGTATCTCACCAAATAAATCTTCACCTGAAGTTTGCCACAAGTGGCAACTATCAGCTTAAGATTTACTTGGCTCTGAATAGTATCAAAAAAGCCCTGCGTACGGCAAATTGCTGTACACAGGGCGAAAATTCGCGTTACCACCTGCATTTATCACTCATCTTATTCCTTACGGGAACGACTCGGGTTGGCTTGTCCAATAGCTGAGCTGATTACTGTTCTGGGTAATCCACCTGCCTATTGCTTTGTTCACCACCTGCTCCGAAGCTACCTTCATCAGCTCTGCTCCTAGGTCACCTTGCAGCCGGTGAGCAACCCTCTCTTCAGGACGACACTGATTACTCCTCTTCATCATCGCATTTAAAAACTTAACTAATAATAGAAAAATTTCTATGTTCTGTCAAGTGGCTTACGAATTCTTAATAACCCTGGCTCTTCGGTGCCAAGTTCCCTTTATTATCACCCACATTAGGACCATATTCCGGTCTTGCGCTTTGACCGGCTGAACTAGATGTAGATATAGTTCTAGTAAAATTTGAACTTTCAACATAAGTTGGTTTTTTCTTGTGCTCTCCCTTGATACGAGTGCATCAAGCCTCTCCACTATTTCTTTTAATTCTTTCTTTTTGCCTTTTCTAATTGCTTCTTTTATTAGCTGTATCCAACTTATGAGATGTCATCTTTAGAGTTCCTGGCTACCATGAGGTTGTTTTTCTGGAGGTCTCATTATTCGTTCCTGCCAAAAAAGTATTACTTTTGCCTAATTCAACTCATACTAATACTTTTTTGTTCATATTCTCTTTAAAATGTGAAAAACAAGTATTAGTCACCCCCTAAATCATCCTTCACTAATACTTTTCCATTGTTCTTACGTCCAAAAATAGTAGATAATACTCACATCAAGTATTACTGACCATACATATTCAAGGATAGTAGTACTTTTTATAAAATTGAAACACACATAATAACTCAGCCACCTTTATCCTCTTCATCCTCTCTTTAACTTTTATGACATATGACATGATACTCTTCCTCAATCTAGAATCTAGCAAATAATAATGTTCCAATGATTAATTTTATCTACCCGCCTAAATCTATTTTCAAGATATAGCAACTCCTGTATTTCATATTTCCTTGAAGATATATAAACTAATTTCCAGACTCCTATATCTTGGCATTACATTATTTATTCAGAGCGTCGACAAAGTCCTTTTTGAAAAAGACAAATTGTTGGCGCTTGTTTTATCCCTCCACTAAAGCCTAAAAAATTACCAAAATTGGGATTTGATTCTTAGTTTTTAGGAATTATATTGGGACTTTCCCTCCACTTTGTTCAAATCTCAATATTTAGGCAGTGAAAAAATATAGTTTGTCTACAGTCTGTATTTATTGATTTCTGCTATTCAATTTCACCAGTTCATTGATTCATGCTATTCTATTTTCATCAGCTAATTGATTCCTAATATTCTATTTTCATCAGCTCGTTGATTCATACTATTCTATTTTCATTAGTTCATTGATTCATGCTATTCTATTTTCATTAGCTAATTGATTCCTAATATTCTATTTTCATCAGTTCATTGATTCATGCTATTCTATTTCACCAATTCATTAATCCATTCAATTCTATTTCACCAATTCATTGATCCCTTCAATTCTATTTCACTAGTCCATGAATTCATGCTATCCTATTTTCGATTCTTACTCTTCTAATTTTTCATTTGTTCATTGATCCCTTCAATTCTACTTCATCAATTCATTGCTCCCTGCTCTTCTATGATTCGCCAGTTCATGGATTCTACAATTTAATATTCCCGCCAGCCTTTAATTTGAGCCCGTTATATATCTCGTAAAATTTTTATCAAAATTCCCTCTTGTAATTTTTCTTTTTCTGTGATAAAGTACTTCCCGTGTTAATAAAACACAATTCTTTGGCCCATCAGCCAAAATATCCCTTTTATATTTTTTTTGTTTTTTCGCTACAGACGTAGTGTCTCTTGTTGTGTCAAAAATTAAATCAAAACCATTTCTAGTTTTAATAACTAGATCCAAATCAATCAAATACCATCAGTCTAATTCTAAGTGAAAGATTGTATTACTCTTCTTTGTATCATAACTACATATATCACCACATTTACTACTCATTCTATAATTAATACTACTTTGAATATCATTCTTTTTCTTGTGTAATTTCAATCGCAAATCACTTATCTTCGACGAATTTATTTAACTAGTTGTTTTTCTATTTTCGCTATCTTTTCGATAACCTCAACATCTTTTTATTTGGTATTTGAACTACAGACTGTTTCAGACAGAAGAAGGAGGAAATAACCATAAAGAATAACTACGCTTATCTAGAGTGTGAAATACAAAGGCTTAAAAAAATATATAAGAAGCTTCCAAATGGTCATTTATCAATCAGCCATCAAGGTAAGTCCTGCAAATGGCTACATTACTGTAATGGAAAGCAAACGTATCTAAAAAAAGATAATCTCCTCTTAGCAAAGAAACTTGCTTTGAAGAAGTACTTACAATTAAAAATCAATCTATTACAAGCTAAGCAAAATCAATGGATAGATAATTCTCGCAATATTGCTAAAGCACAGGATAATCTAAGCACATATTTACAAAACACTGCCTATATGGATTTGATAAATGATTATCTTGTTGAGAATCTTTTCGAGGGTGACCCTTGGATGAATGCTAATTATCCCAAGAATACTAATTATGAAGAGTTTTTAACTCATCAAACAGTAAACGGATTAAAGGTGCGTTCTAAATCCGAATCCTTGATTGCTATTGCACTTTCGGAGCATGGTATTCCTTTCAGATACGAAAACTTAAAAACCATTAACGGAGTTAACTTCGCTCCAGATTTTACAATTCTAGACACTAAAAAACAAAGACTAATATATTGAGAACATTTTGGGCTGATGGACGATGAAGAATATCGCAAAGACTTTATCAATAAACTAAAAACTTATCACCAAGAAAATATAATTTTGGGCGACAATTTGATTGCAACATTTGAATACAAAGATCAACCTCTAAGCTTTGAAATTGTAAATAGACTCATATCACAAAATTTTTTATAAGGAGACAATATATGAAGAAACCAAAAAACCCCCACAAAAACGAATACACTCTACTCCAAGATTTAATGGAGACATACCGATATCCAGATGGCACTCTCAATCGCATAGCAGTCTTTATATCTGCTCTTGCGCTGGTTCTGCTGATAACGGTGGGCCATTTTATCATATCGGGCATCCGCTCTATCAAGGATATGGATACTGTTTCTGCATCGGAGCTTTCCGCAGATGAAATGGAGCAGTACATAACTAATTGTTACATGGACGCGATTGCTGGTTACGCTCAAGGAGACATCGATCAAGCTCTTGCAAAGAAAAAGATTTTGAAATTTTTAGCGGACTATATCCAGTCATCAAATGGATTTACACTCAAGCAAAATGAATCTTTAAAGGAAATCATAAAGGACTATCTAAACAACACTACTATTTATTCGGACATTGATAAAAACGCAAACGACATCAAAGCACTTAGCGCTTTAATTGAAAATAAATACCAGGAAAACATAAAGAATCTGAACACGCTCAAGGATTATCTACAGACCCAACTTGATAACAATAACACCTTGGACGAAGAAACTCGCAAAAACTTAAAGGAAACAATCGATGCTTTACGCACTTATGTTGATGACAACGATGCTATTTCTGTAAAGACTCTCGAGCATTACATTAACAATATCAACAGTGCCATTCGCGATGATATGACTAATGCTGATAACACTCTTAAGGATGATATGACTAATGCTGATAACACTCTTAAAGATGATATGAGCAACGCTGACGATGCCATCAAAAAAGATTTGGCAGATTCGATTTTTAATTTAGATACTTCACTTAGAAATGATATGACCGAGGCTAATACAAATCTTCAAAATAATATCAACAACGTTGAAAACAATCTCACCACCGAGGATGAAAATTTAAAGAAGATGATTGATCAAATCAATAATCGTATTTCCGATAATGATGTGTACTTTGAGTTTGGTTATGATCCTAACACTGGCAGCTATGGCTACTATGTTGGAGACCAATTTAAGCCTTGGTAATCGGAGGTTAATATGAAGAATTATTTTAAGAAAACCTCCACAGCTCTAATTTCTATTGTTGTAGTAATATCTACTTTTGTTGCAAACAGTACCATCGTTAAGGCAAACAATCAAACAAATCTCTCTGCAGCTACTAGTAATATCAATAACAGTAAAAATGGCACCTTTATCCCTTTTCGTTCTGATTTTGTAAACTACATTACGCAAAATGCATCTGCCAAGAGTTCTGAAATACAGAAAATTTGGATGCAGCTTTTCCATGAAGAAACAAATTGGAACCAAAATCAATCTTACTACACCAATGGCTTTGGCAGTTGGTCTGATAAATACTATTGCAATTACGTTGGCATTGATGGTGAAACTCGCAGTTCAAAGGGAACTACCGTCACTTTCAATCCTTCCTTCGATGGATTTTTGTATTCCACATTGACCTGCAACGAGGATTTTATCGTCAATTGGATTAACGAAAATCCCACCGTTTTTGCCAAATATTGCAACGAGGCAAAAAAGCATCCTGTTTTCGCAGATGGAATCATGGCTATCACCGCATATGCAGATTCATCCAAAAACTATTTAGGAAATGGAAAAGATGCGGCTAACAATCTGTTTGAATATGGTTCAAAAACATCAGGAGACAAACACCAAGGTTTTGGCAAGGGTCCAACATGGACTAACTCTGGCTCGCGCAGAGATTGGCATGATATTGATGTTTTAAAAGTGCTTGGCAGCAGATGGAAGGACCTAAATGATACTCAAAAAAAGTGGGTGTGCACTTACATCCCCTGGCTGGTGGATGACTACATCGCAAGTGGTTCGGGAGCTGTTGCTTCCATGAATAATTCACCTGATTTGTATAACCTTATGGCAGAATCTGGATATGGAATGACAAAAACTCAGGTTAACCAAGAGTTTTTCAATCACTGTGTTGCAAGCAGTGATGCTGCCGTCGGAAATCTGATTGTAAATGGCGCCAACACATATGGCTATGAATGGACACTTCGCACTAATGACGTATATACGAATTCAGACATGGTGATTATTTGGGCATCCGATGCGGATTGCGATTACAACAGAGGCTGGGTCGGAGGTCGTGGAAATGGATTTGGCGACGATGATTATGATTGGTTGGCTTATCAAATATGCTTTAACACCGACCCATTCTATTCCAATTTACGCAATCTTGTATCAGGCAACGCTACCACCTACTCACAAATGCAGGACTGGTTGATGCGCTACTATGCCAACAACCCATCAGCAAATCCCGCCCTGTCCGAAGCTTTTCAAAAAGCCGGCACAACTGAATCTATCACTTTATCTCAATTTTCAGTTGGTGGATGTGGACAACTAGGTATCGCTACATCTACCTGGGATTGTTCAGGTCATCATGATTCAAGTTCGGCAGTTAGCTACAACAAGCCTGTTGGTGTAAACGCCATTAAACTTCAGGTGAACTCAGGCTCGCCGCAGTTTACCTATTCTAAATCATTGAATTACAAGGTCTATGATTCTTCAAATGGAAATGTATTCGCTCAGGGAAGCGCATCCGAAAATACGATAATTAATATTCCAGCCTCACACATCTGGTCCTCCACTGTAGTTGTGGAAGTATCTGGCTCTGTTTTCCAAGGTCACATTGGACATAACAGCGGCGGTGGATGCTGGGGCACTGCTACAGGTGCCGCGGCTTTAGAGCGAGGCTTTTCTCAATTTTGGATTCCGTATCATACCATTGTTGGAGAATTCACATATGCCAACTTTGATTACTGCATTACCCACGGACATCAGTATACCGTTTCTAGCTACAGCTGGAATTCCGATCACACCTGCTGCACCGCTAGGATGATTTGTCCTAATTGCGGCAAAGCCTATGATGTACTTGATAGAAATATTGAAGTGAGCAATTATCCAGACAGAGTTGTCTACACTGCAAAGTTTTCTCATCTTGGATGTGCACAAAAATCTGAAACTGTTTTAAAAAATACATCTTCACAGTCAAAAACTTTTTCTGCCGAGCACCTATCTGGAAGCACCAGCGGTATCGGGACTGGCACCTGCTCACTTTCTAGTGAAAAGATTGGTGACAATCCAAAGAAAATATCAATCTCGGTAAATGCATCCGTGACTACGGTGAAGGTAATGAATAAATACGGTCAGGAGTTGGATTCAAGAAATCTTAGTACAGGAGCACCAACTTCTAGTGAGCTTTCTGCCGTTTTCGATTTATCTGGATTGCCTGATAAAAAATTAGAAGGCTGTTATGTGATTATAAACATGCAGACTACGGTTCAGGACTATGCCACAAACGGCAACTACGCTGGCGTTGTTTGGGGACCTTATTCACTTAATTACATTAAGCTTGATTACTAATAATTTTCAGTTGATTTTCTGTAAATAATCAACCACTAATCCAATTCAATTAAACTAACTTTAAAGGAGATACATATGAAAAAGAAATTAATTCCTTGGCTTTTGGCAGCCAGCATTATGGCTTTTAATATGAACAGTGTCGCTGTGGCGCAAGAAGCGACTCCGTCTACCGAGGATTCAAGCGAATGCGATAATGAGCAAAACAATACAGCGGAAACACCTAATGTAGCGATGTTTGACGTTGGTAACGATTTTGATAGTAAAAATACCTCTGATGATGTTAAATCAACAGAATTCACTAATGCTTCTTCATCTACGGATGAAAATAGTATTAGTGCTAGTAAGAATGATGAGAATGATAGCCAACCAGCCAAAACCGATAATTCTGTGGATAATGATGAGGACGATAGTAACGCAAAAAACAATGATGAAGAAAAGTTAAAACGTATTTGCGATAATGAAGGTCTCAAAAAAGACGGTACTTCTGACAAAAATACTGCTACTGAAGATGATGACTCTAAAGAGGACGAATCTGATGAAGATGAAACCGAAGATGACGAGTTAGAGTCTACCATCGTCACCAACTTAGACTACTACTGCATCATAAATATTAGCTACAACAAGGAAGTCTATGCAGATCCATTTTTCATGAATGACACTACATCTATATCACTGGAGCAATCTTTTGAAGTGGTAAAAGGCGGAGAGCTTGAACTCGAAGAATCGTCTGACGATATAGAAGCAATCTTAAAGAAGGCTGAGCTTCCAAACTCCCTTAAATACAGCTATGATGTTAAAGCCAAAATTGACATCGATGGAAAGGTTTCTATCAAATCAATCAATAAAAAACAACCTCAAGAGGAAATCACCGAGGTTGTGACTTATGAATAATAAAGATACATTTCTTTATCCTCCATTTTGTCTTGATAAGCAAGAATATGTTAAAATTATCTCAGAAATCAATCATATTTATTATATTCAATATGATGGAAAAGCTATTGCTGCACATACATCATTTGGATTAGATGGTAATGCATATGTATATTGGTTTGAGAATCATGGATTCAATGATTATAATATCTACTTACGAGTTCTTGATAATCACTAGAAAGGAATTTAAAAATGGAAGAATTCACAATTAGACTCAATAATATAGCTGATTCATATTACAGCTTTGTTGTAGCTGTTTTAACATATGTAAAAAATAAGCCTTCTAGGCTTCGTATTGTCGAAGAATTCATGGATAATAATCCATCTGCTCTATCTTCCGATATTCTTGAATTTATCTCTAGCCAAGATGACTTTTTTGAGGATGCGGCTTATCCTCATGCAGAAGTTAGCTAAAATAGCTTAACTGATTATAACGCAATACATGAAACTATCTTTTGCTTCCTAGGGGGAAATTTTCCCCCAGCAAGAAAAAAATGCCCTCCTTACTGACTGTCTAGTAAAGAGGGCATATAGGTTTATAATATAATCTCCTTTATTTTTTTTGCATCTGGATATCATTTAATCAAACCAGTCTACAGTATTAACTTAACGCTATCGAATATTTTTTACATCTTAAAACATTTTTTAAACACTTGTTTAATTGAATTCTTCTCAGTATTAATTATAGGTTCTTTGAGTCGATTGTTGGAGTATGTTCCCTCTCCAAGAGAATTGTTATTAAGTAATATAGTTTTATTACCATTCAAACTCTTCAAATCGTTCACTATCTTATTATAACTTTTTTCTAAGCCCAAATCAGTCAATTGACTCCCCATATATTCATTGATTTTATCATCATTGATTGGTAACCCTGCTTTTATAGCGTTTCCAAAGTATTCATAACTAAAGCCCCTTTTATCCACCAACTCATCCCATAGTTTATTCTTAATTGTTTCCCCAATGTCAGTTTTACCAGCTATTTTCTTCTCACCAGCTATTATTTTCTTATAATCTTTGGCTAAATCCAGTACATCATTATATATCTCTTCGGATCTGTGCTCTAATGCTTCTACTAGACGATCTTTGATAAATGTATTCATAAAAGTCTTTTTTCTAAGCCGTTCGTACACATTGATGGTTGTCTCATATGCAAGTGGCCGTATCTCTTCATAGCTCGTTTCCCTACTCGCTTGGTTTGCCGCATTCATAAACTCATTATATTCGTTTTCAGCTCCAGCATCGTTTCTTTTTATCATACTTTTTAATGAGCAAATCTGCTCCTTTGTCTTCTCAAATTCTTCAAAATCCTGGTGTAACTCAGAAAACTTTTGTTTACACGTATCAATCTTTTCTACTTGTTTTGGCAATTTTTCACCATATACTTCTTCTCGAATAATCATATCCGCATATAGATTTTTTCTTCCACGAGCCATGTTCGAAGCTATTTCAACCTTCTTTAACTCATTCGCTAATTTTTTTAACATACTACGCTTACTTGCCATAATATACCTCCTTTGTTCACAAACAATGTTGTCACTCCCTCTCATATATAATTCAATAAAAAGACCTCGTTTTTTTCCAAAAAAATAACAAATTTGATATTAGATACCAAATTTGTTACTTTTTACCCTAGATGCTTCTAGAATCGTTTATTCAAATAGTGTTTATAACGATTAACTAATTTCTCGCTTTTCTAAATCAATCCAAAATGTTTAAGTGCATTATAGATTCCATCATCATCAAAGGCCGTAGTGACATAGTCTGCTGCGGCTTTTGCACGGTCGGTACCGTTGCCCATGGCGATGCCAACGTGAGCTGCTTCAAGCATGTCTAAATCATTTTCGCTATCACCCAAAGCGTATGTGTTTTCTGGGTCGATGCCGATTAGCTCACAAGCCTTTAGCATACCTGTCGCCTTGTTGTGACCATGAGGTACAAGCTCACAAACAAAATCATTGTGGGATATTATTTCGTATTCGTCCGAAAGACGATCGAAACATTCAACGCGCTTGTCTGCTTCGATATCTGTAGCACAGGACATCTTGTTAATAACCCAATTGCCATAGTAATCCTCGCCGATGGAAAGCAAATCTTTTCCAACATCTCGACGAAGAATATTTCCAAATATATCGTCAAAACCAAATTCACTGTCGTCCATGTATATGTTTCTTGGACCTTCCAAAATTGGTCTGATACCGTATTTACGAACTAATTCGATTGTATCCTTAGCAAAAGCTTTATCTATAATCTTTTCGTATAATATTTTTCCGTCTATCTCTACGTGGCATCCGCAAGCACAAACTATTCCATCAAATCCAAGGCTAAGTAAATCCTTGTCCCGAATAAAGGCTCTGGATCTGCCACTGCATATAAAGGCTAGATGGCCATTTTCTCTGAGTTGCTTGATTGCCTTACGTGTGCTGTCAGGAATAAACTTATCGTAATTCCAAAGTGTACCATCAATGTCAAAAAATACTGCTGCCTTTTTCATTATTAAATTAATCTCCAAATTCTATTTCTGTTTCTTACAAAAGTATATTTATTGTAATACTTGTGTATTCCCTAAAGATAAACCTTAGGAATTCTTCCCAAAAGAAAAAGCTAAACCCAAAGTCTCATCCACAGATTGTGGTGGGCTCGAGTGAAATTGTTTTCCCGGTAAAATCTCATTCGCGAGAGCTTAGGCTTGGTCCCAATATGAATAAAATTGGTTAAAGTCACAAGCTTGTCCTCAGGAATATCTTTCAATCTTACAACCTCTCGGGCAAAAAGTCTAGCCTCGTTGATGAAAGATTTCTTTTTGGCAAAGAATCCCTCACTGGTCTCACGGATGTTTCGGCTAACTTTTTCAGCCACTGTCTCATTATTTGCACCCATGGTGTTTGCCCCTGTTTGACGATAGTAAACAAGTGGCTCATCTATGCAACCCACTTTCCCAAAAATAGCAGCCAACTCAAGCAACCAAGAGTCGTGCATAGGCACATTTTCCCACTGAATGCTGTCGCAGGAAATTGCCAAATCTCTAAGGGCTCGATTAAAGCACATGGTTGTACCAGCTGCCGGATTATCTATTAAGATTTGTGTATATGCGATATTTTTAGGATCTCTGCCTATATAGCGAATAAAGGATTTAGATAAAGTGTTTAGTTCTGAATCCACCACATACATGTCTGTAAAAACAGCAGTTGGATTGTTTTCATTTTCCTCTAATTCACGCAAGGCATCTACGCTCTTTTGAATTTTGTTATCAAGCCAAACATCGTCTTGATCGCACAAGAAATAATAGTCTGCCTCGATTTCAGAAAGCAGATACATGAAGTTCGCCTTTGGCCCTCCGCAAGGATTGCCAAAGATTATCTCAACCCTGTCCGGGTATTTGTCATGATATTCCTCTAAAATTGCAATGGTGTCATCTGTGGAACCATCGTCATGAACAACAAGTCTAAAATCTTGATTCGTCTGTTTGAATAGACTATCAAGCTGTCTACGAAGATACTTGCCCCCGTTATAGGTAGCAAGCAAAACAACTATACTCTTCATAAAGAATTCTCCCGATTATCTGTTGAAGCCGTAGCCTGTTTTCGTCCTTTTTTTGAATTTTAAATTGGTTACAAATAAATCTAGATTTGCAAGTGAGCTTGTTATCTTGCCCATCAATCCTCCAGCCCTAAACTGAGCCTTGTAGGTAATCATCTCATGTAACGTATATATGTATTCCTGCTTGAAATAATCACAGTCGTGAAGCAAATCTAAAAAATCATATACTGATGCATCTGTTGCTGTTGTGTCAGCAGAAAGATTGTCACCGGTATATTTGTGAATGTACTCTGCCTCTGCATATGTGCAGGCCTCTGCACCTGAAGCCATCATCAGTAGCCACAGATAATAGTCGTCTGCCCCATTCACTCTAACAAGATGCTCCTTCCAAAAATCTGGAATCGCATTTCTTTTTATCAAGCACTGTCCAGGTGAAATTATTTGAATTCCAACCTTTAGATATGTTGGCAAATCCCAAGCCAGTTCAAGATGCTCTTTGGTTCTGTACCAAAGAAGATACGAGCCATCCTTTTGCTGCAGATTGGCATTTCCAATAACTAAATCTGCGCTCTTGCCTGATAAATAATCTCCAAGTTTTAATAAAGAATCCTGGTTTAACAAATCATCCTGATCAAGAAACATTACATAGTCCCCTGTAGCATGATTTAAGCCTAACACGCGACTATAGTGGATTCCTTTATTTTCTTCATTAGTAAAAACTTTTATAAACTGTCCTTGATTATCTGGTGCCTCCAGCGTCTTCCAAGGGCTATCGTTCACCAAGATAACCTCTAGCTGATGGCCCTTACTGGCAAGAGCCTTTTGATTAGACTCCATGCAAGCCACATAATCTGACATATATTTATCCCCCTCATAAAAAGGGGTAATAACTGAAATTTTCATAACACTACCTACATGCTCTGTGAATACTTCTTGCCCATAAATTTCGCCTGTAAAAATCCAATGATTTTCTTTGGCCAATTGATTCGCTCCATGTCAATCACTGGACATTCCACAATTGACATTCCTTCTGACTGCATCTTTTCAATCCAAACATTGAACAGAATCTCGCTGACTCTGCCAAATAATCTAGCTGAAAATGCATCCAACTGTGTCACATCAATCTGTTGTTCTAGTTTGCCAAGGATGTCAAATAACCACGTACAATACTTGTCCAAATATTTCTTTGGCATGATAGCCATGTTAAACATGTAGCCCCATGTTCTATTATAAACTTGATTAACAAATGGAATGAATTCCGGATAGTCTCTTTCGATTATATCCTTTGCTAAATCAAGATGATTGGCATCTAAAGTGTGGGCATAATGAGAATATAATGACTCGATGTAATATCTGCGCTTTTGAGGAACTACAACATTTGCTCTTGTGAGAAGTGCTGCCACCTCATCATAGGAAAGCACTGATTTAAATGCCCCATGTAGCTTTCTGTAAGCCCTTGATTTCATAGAAAAATATCTGCGGTAATGAACCAACCCCAATGCATCGGCCTTAACATTCTTCCAACCGAAATATAATCCCGTCAGTTCGCAGTAATATGGATTCTTCTGAGAAATATTATCCCCATCATCATCTCTCGAAATAGCCCCCGTTTCCTGATGCTTGTGTGGCAGCTTGGCGCCCTGACATTCTTTGACACGGATGCCCTTTTTGCCATATGCTCCCACCTGCAAGGGGAGATATACATCATCTTCGGGAACCTGATAAGGTTTGTGACATGCAATTAAAATTTTGATATCCAATATGTTCTCCTATAAAACATTAGGGCGCCTATTAAGGCGCCCTACATATTAACTAATTACTATGCTTCTTCGGCATCTTCTTCATCGGCAATTGCTGCCGCAGCACCTGAGACCGCCGATACAACCGCAATGACTGCAACGATTACCACTAATAAGATTAGCGCAAAAAAGAAAATTAAAAAACCTGACTCTCCCATTTGTAAACCTCCTCATTTAAACCCTACCGCCATTATACCCCTTGCAAGGATTAAAAGCAAACTTCTCTATCTGATCTGCTTTGCTCTATTGAACACGCCTGGGAAATAGTGCTTAGTGTATTCCACAAGTCTGGCTCTTTTTAAAGCGGTACCAAACATCTTCTCTGAAATTGGCTTATAAAGGAGCTTGATAGTAGTAGAACCCTCTGGCAAATATTTGCAAAGTTCTTTAAATATATCAGTCTCAGATTCCTGGTGACACCATTTTAAAATGTCGTCGGATTTAACGCCTGCCTCTAGCTGGCGAACCATTGCTGATTGAAAGCTTCTGAAATATTCTTTAGAAAGAATTCCCAAAGCTTCAAAATCGCAAGTGCGCCACTTTTGTTGTTGTTCGTATATACGAATTATGCGGCGTTTCTGCAACTCGAAATAATCATCTATTGTGCCGCCAGTCAAGCGCTCTTGGCCTTGATTTCTGTAGTGGTACAGCACATCATTTAAAATGGTAAGACTATTTGTATAGTCCAAAAAATCGCAATTAAAAAGAATATCCTCAACATGACGAATCTTTTCATATTGAAGGTTATTGTCCTTGATTACGCTGAGCTTGTAGCACTTGTTCCATGGATAGCCAAGCATCGTAATTTCTTCCATCTGCATTGCCATCTTGTGGATTGTAGCTGCGTCATTAGTAGTAACAGTGTCATCATCGTAGTCCATATCTTCCAATGTGACACCCTTTCTATATTCGATCTTGCCTGAGGATGCATTGCGATAATCCTCGGTAAAACTGTAAACCAAAAGATCCACCGGATTGCGTTCTAGTGCCGCAGCGCATACTCTAAGCAGATTGCGCTCGTAGGTATCATCTGGATCCAAAAATAATATATAATCTCCAGAAGCTCTGCCAATACCAGTATTTCTAGCCGCAGATACCCCTTGGTTTTCATCATGCCTAACATAGAAAAATCTATCGTCTCTATCACAGAACCCTTTTGCAATAATTCCCGAATTGTCCTTCGAGCAATCATCCACGACTATAACTTCGAAATTGTCGTAGGTCTGCATCATCAGAGAACCCAGCGCATCAACAATATAATCTCCCACCCCGTAAGTTGGAATAATAATCGAAAACTTAATATTCTCACTCATACTTCACATGATACCAAAGTTGCACACACATCACAATATACGGCCATAGAATTTATAATCTAAAGCTTGTTTTGATTCCTTGATGGAACGCCATTTGATTCTGAAACACTATTCCTCATTGAAACGATACTTACCGTAGTATCATCGGTTCGAAAGGACTCTCTATTTATATAGGTGGTATTTATATTATTTTTAATGTTCTGCTCTATTAACTTTTTTATATTTTGATCATTATTATTAGGAGCTAATGATATTATTTTTTCTGCCTCTGCCAAATAATAATCAATAGTGGGACCAATATCGTCCCGCATCATACAATTGAAAGGTTTAATTAATTCTTCCATATAATTATCCCTTGTTATTACTTTATATTTTTTATAGACATTTTCTTTTATGTTGTCCAATATTTTTAATGCTATATCTAGTTTACTGATTATAAATTCTGCTTCTTCCTTGTAATCTGTATTCAATGCTGCAACCAATTTGCCCCGAGCTTCTAACACGTCTTTTTTGTTTAATAATATATTGTCAATAATTGAACCTATAATGTTTTCCCGCAATTTAACGCAATCTAGTCTCAAAAAATATTTATCTTTAGATAGGTTCTCTATTATACTATATTTTTCTTTTAATTCGTCATAGTCTATACTATCCATAGAATTATTTATGCAACTATATAAATAATCTAAAAGATTTGTTGCTTCAATCCAATTATATCTAGCATATTTTTTTTCATCAATACCTTGTAAGTCATTCGAACGACCTATACCTAACATTCTTTCTAATACACAGCCTTTAACTATAACCTCATCTGCTAATGCTTTATATTCTTCTACCTCTTGAATATTATCATCTAATTCTTTCTTTATTTCATTACTAATTTTGATAGCAAAATCTGCGTCCTCCTTCTTTTTGGCTTCCAAATCTATATTTTTATCCCTGATTTCTTTCAATTTTGTTGACTTTCCAGAATATTTCTCAACAATAGTTGAATCAACTACATCAGTTGCCATACTTATTTTTATATCATTGCATACTTCTTCTCTGCTTGCTTCTAGTAAATTGATAATATTTTTATATGCGAGCAATCTTTTATTCACTTCCAGATAATTGTACTTATCTTGATTAGATAACAAATTCACATATAATTGTTTTTGCTCATAAATTCTCCTAGTTAACTCACCTCGAATTTTTTGTTGAATTCTAATAATTGCTTTTTTCTCTTTTGCTCTTTCAATATTTCTCATACCTCATACCTCCTTAATAATTAAAAATTTTATGTACTTTACTACATATACTATTCAAAAAAAAGGGGGCATTTTTTTCCTGTAAAAAAAAAATAATATCGAATCCAAAATTTTACACAGTCTCAAATATTTTTTCAAATCTTTCTTAATGCATACTCAGAAAGCTATTTCCTAGTATATCAAAAAGCGCCACCCTAACAGGTGACGCTTTTGATTATTTAATCTCTTCAACTTTGTGTGTAAGTGTTATTTTGTATGTCTCTTCTTTGTAATCATTCTTGGCTTTGGCTACGGTAATATCCACTGTGCTTCCGGCTGGAATGTATTTCATTATGTTGTCCAAGGTGTTCTTTGAATTTACCTTTCGTCCATCCAATGCAGTGATGATATCCTTTTCTTCGATACCTGCTTTTTCTGCACCAGAACCCTCGATAACCTTTTCAACTCGAACGCCCATTGGCACGCCATATTTTTCTGACAAGGCTGCATCTATATCTCTTGGCATGATACCGATGAATGATGCATCTAGCTCAGAGACCTCATCGTTCTTTATCATACGTGTGATGATTTCAGATGCGTAAGAAATAGGAATTGCATATCCCATACCCTCGGTGCGCTCATCAACAAGCTTGGCTGAAACTATTCCGATTAATTCGCCCTTGGCATTCAAAAGAGCTCCGCCTGAGTTTCCTGGGTTAACAGCAGCACTAGTTTGGATTAAAGTGTTGGTAACTATGTTGCCCTGATCATCTGGAATAGACATCTCGCGGTTGACTGCGGAGATGATTCCGTTTGTAACAGAAGTACCAAATCCCATTGCGTTACCAATAACTATTGCTGGTTCTCCAACGACTGTTTTATCTGAATCTCCCTGTGTAGCAAGCTTTATAGCTGAAAGGGTTTCTGCTTTGATATCCTTTACTGCGACTGATACAACTGCAAGGTCGCATGAAGAATCAGTACCCTTTATTGTGCCTTCTACTGCCTCGCCATCATTAAAAGTGATTGTTAATGTCTCGGCTCCCGCAACCACGTGATTGTTGGTTGCGATATAGATATTGTTTTCATCCTGATCGATGATGATTCCAGAACCAGCTGATGTTTGCTCCTGCTGGAATGTACCAAAGAATGTCTGGTATTCCTGCAAGCCAACATTTGTAACCTGAACAATAGCTGGTAGAACGCTTTGAGTTATCTCTGAAACGTCCGTTGATATGTTGGTAGATACAGCAGTGTTTGTAGCTGTTTCTGTTTTGATTGGTCCTCCGGAACCGCCTGCCGATGATGACTGACTTGTCGATTCCTGTTTGTAACCGAATCCAACTCTTCCAGAAATATATACTACTGTTTGGAAGGTCAATCCGACTACTAATCCAAATACTGCAGCTAATGCAGCTGTCCTAAATATCTTTGCAACAAAGCCATCCTGTCTTTTAAATTTGCGTCTTTTAAGGCCGTCGTCATATGGTGTCCACTGATAATGTGATTCGCCTTGATTTATCTCATCCTTAGTGTAGGAATAAGTTCCTGCGCTCTTTGGCTCATTTGAGCCATCATTACTACCGTTAAAAATGTCACTCATAATTTCGCCTCCATTCACATTTCCTAAGCTGTAGTCTACGTTCGAAATGTGACGGTTAGGTGATTATTGTTTTAAAATCATGTGGAATGATTATTACTCTACAGTGACCGACTTAGCAAGATTTCTAGGGTGATCTACGTCGTAGCCCTTACCCACAGATACATAGTAACCAAACAACTGCAATGGAATGATTGCAAGTGAATTGGTGAAGTATCGGTTGGTCTGAGGAATGTACATTACATAGTCTGCGATTTCTTCAATGTCTTCATTTCCAACAGTTGTAACTGCAAGAATGAATGCACCACGAGTCTTACATTCTACGATATTTGAAACAGTCTTGGCATATACATTGTCCTGAGAAGCCACAGCTCCTACAAGTGTGCCATCTTCAATAAGAGAGATTGTACCGTGCTTTAATTCACCAGCTGCGTATGCCTCAGAGTGAATGTAAGAAATCTCCTTGAGCTTGAGTGAACCCTCCATGGCAATGGCATAGTCAATACCACGTCCGATGAAGAATACATCCTTTGCTGCAACGAATCTATTTGCAAATCTCTGGATACGTTCCTTGTTGCCAAGAAGCATCTCAATCTGCTCTGGAAGCTTCTTGAGGTCTGTGATAAGAGACTTCATTTCGTCATCTGAAAGATGTCCCCTAACCTCTGCAAATTTCATAGCAAGAAGGTAGAAAGCGATAAGCTGAGCTGAGTATGCCTTTGTTGTGGCAACTGAAATCTCTGGACCAGCCCATGTGTACATAACCTTTTCAGATTCACGAGCAATTGATGAGCCAACTACATTTACGATTGCAAGTGTCATGTTGCCCATTGCGCGAGCCATACGAACAGCTTCCTTGGTGTCGGCTGTCTCGCCTGACTGTGAAACAGCGATAACAAGCTCGTTTTCCTGAAGGATAGGATTGCGATATCTGAACTCTGACGCGATATCCACCTCTACTGGGATACGTGCCATTTCCTCGAATACATATTTTGCTGTGACGCCAGTGTGGTATGCACTACCACATGCGACGATGCGGATGCGCGAGATGGCTTTGATTTCGTCATCGCTCATGCCAAGCTCTTCGATATCAACCTTATCGTTTTTGATACGTGGATTGAGAGTATCACGAACAGTCTTTGGCTCCTCGTGGATTTCTTTGATCATGAAGTGATCGTAACCACCCTTTTCAGCTGCATCAACATCCCAATCGATTGTCTTTGATTCCTTTTCGATTGGCTGACCGTCAACATCAAAGAATTCGATAGCGCCATCTGAAAGTCTAGCGATTTCTTCGTTTTCGATGAAGTAAACCTGACGTGTATACTTTAAAACTGCTGGTACGTCAGAAGCGATGAGATTGCCATCCTTACCCATACCAACGATAAGTGGACTATCCTTTCTAACAGAATAAATCTGATCTGGATAGTCTGCGAAAATAATACCAAGAGCATAAGCGCCCTCAACACGGTGCATTACCTTGGTAACACAAGTGAGAGGCTCGTTGCCCTGCTTGTAATAATAATCAAGAAGATGTGCAACAACCTCGGTATCTGTCTCGGACTTGAAGTCGTAACCACGCTTTGTAAGCTTGTCCTTGAGCTTGGCGTAGTTTTCGATGATACCGTTGTGAACTACTGCGATTGTCTCCTCTGAATTGAGATGAGGATGTGCATTTGCCTCGCTAGGCTCACCGTGTGTTGCCCAACGTGTGTGACCGATACCGATGGTACCTTTCATGTTTTCGCCATCGTGAGTCTTTTCACTAAGGAGACGAAGACGTCCCTTTGCCTTTTCAAATTCTATCTTTTGGCCATTGTACACAGCCATACCAGCTGAGTCGTAACCTCTATATTCAAGTTTGCTAAGTCCATCAAGCAAAATTGGAGCTGCCTGTGACTTTCCTACATAACCTACTATTCCACACATAAATTATTTATCCTTTCACAAATTAGGTAGCGTTTAATTAAACACAAAACGCTACTTGATTTTACTACTATTCCCATAAAAAGTAAAATGGAGATTGACCTAAAATCAATCTCCATTGATGTTTGATATTATTAAATTTATTGACCTGAATTATCTAGCTCTTGCGTTCGCTCGGCGCTGCTTTCAGTACATCCTGTTTCAGACTTAATATGCTCACTAATCTCCTGAACTTCGGTTGTAGGTGTGTAGTTCTCTTGGCCATACATGAACTTGTGAAGCTCTACTACATTTGACTGAAGTGTACATGGCACAAGTACAGAGCCCTTCTTGCCAAGGTTCTTTCCCTTAAGTGCAAATGGGAATCCCATAGACTGTGACATATCGTAGTTCTTAAGCTCTTTTGCCATAGTGATACACTGTGACAGCTTAAGGTTGGTAGCAACCTTAGGGAATACGTCATCAGCAATCTTGTTGATTGTACCTAAATCAGCATCCTTCATCTTTTCAACGATAAGCTTAACTACCTTACGTTGATTCTCAGCACGACCATAGTCATTATCAACAGAGTATCTGTTTCGACAATAACCAACTACCTGAGCACCATTCATGTGATATGTGCCTGGCTTGTCAAATGTACAGTCCGCTATATCGAAATAATCCTTTTTGTCAGGATAATATTTAAGTAAGTGCTCAACCTCACCGATGTACTGACCAAGTGCATTCATACCATTTGGATGCTTTGTATCAACCATCTTTTGTGTTACTTCCAAATCTAGACCACCAAGGTCGTCTACGATTGTGGCAAGTGAATAGAAATCAACTGATACGTATCCGTCTATCTCGATATCCAAGTTGTTGTTAAGCATTTCCATTGACTGTTTAACACCGCCGCTAGAATATGCTGAATTACACTTGCGATAAGAATCACCACTAACCTTGAGATATGTATCACGCTGAACTGATATCATCTTAACATCTTTGGTGTCATTGTTGATTGCTACAAGCATGATTGTATCTGAGTTACCAGAATCGAGCTTGCCTCCCTCACGGTTATCAACACCATAAAGTGCAATGGTCGTGTAGCCTTCAAGGAGCTTCTTTGTCTCAGCATCAAGACTGTTGACATTGATGTCGTCCATGTTGATGTTGTCCCAATTGATTTTGCCGAACTTGCTCCAAAGGAAGAAGAATATTGCAAGTAAAATAAGAAGAACGATTTCTACAACGATAACTGTTCTCTTAGTTTTGCGCTTCTTGCCGTCCTTTCCTCTCTTACCAGATGACCTTTTAGATGGAGCTGGTCTACGGCTAGGAGCATCGTGACTAGCGCTTCTAGGACGAGAACCATTAGGACGTCCAGAGCTGCTACGACCACCTCTAGGAGCAGAGCCACGAGAAGGACTTCTTCTAGGGCCTGAGCCGCCTGATGGATGCGATGGTGCTGGTCTGCGACCTGAACCATTGCCGCCTCTAGCTGGTCTTCTCGCATCGTAATCATCATAATATTCATCATACTCATCGTACATTTCAACTTCATCTGATAAATCCATTGATCTGCCACGATTGTCGTATGGTCTGTTTACGTTTCTGTTTTGAGGTCTAGGTCTGCCGTTTGCAGAGCCACCTCTTCTTAAATCAAAATCTTCGAAATTGCTCATGGTAAAAATTCTCCCATCTCTGAGTAAAAAATTGTGCAATACTGAACTAGTCTACTCCAAGATTTCGCAGATTGTCAAGAACAGCTTAACAATTCTGTCACATTTTATAAAATTTTAATGAATATGTGGTAAATCTAGGCAATCAATTTGCATTTTTGCTAATTCTATTGTGAGTAATTCACAAATATCATCCTAAAAACGATTATATTTTATAATTCTGCCCCAGGCAATAGGTAATTTTCCATGCCAATAGGCAGGTTTTTGTTGTAGAATCCGTCGCCGTCACTGATAATCTCTCCATGCTTTTCCATCAAGAATTCATGGGAGCTACTTTCGCTGATGTTGGAGCGATTCTTGTAGCGGGCTATGCATCTAGGGACCACCACTGTCCTATAGCCTTTTTTGCGGGCGCGTATGCAAAAATCCAACATAGCATCTTTGCCTGAAAGACTTTTGTCAAAGCCACGCAGCATCCGGTAAACCTTGGCATCTATCATGCAGCAACCACTATCCACCATAGCCACGTCCCTTGCCATGTTTGCCAATCCGTCATAGCTATCTCTAAAAATCTTTTGTCCATGGAAAGCCGGGTACCAAGCGCCATCGGAATCGTAGATATATCCTACATTGTCTACGGTAAAGCCCTTGTCGATAAACCTAACGCCAACCACCGCCACATCTGGCTGGTTGAGGAATGCGTACATCCTTCTGGCGTTGTTTCGAGTAAACAGCTTTACATTATCTTCCTTTAAGAACATGTAGTCCCCGGAGAACCTTCTAAAACCAGTCTCATCATATAAAATATGCCATTTTTTAAGTGAAGCATCCACTCGCCCCTGCGCCGTCACGCCAGACTGCCGCAGATATTCCAACGCCAAAGCCATATGCTCCTTGCAGTAAAATTCTGCTTCTTGGCGCTGTTCCTTTGTCAAAGGCTTGTCATCACATCGCTTGTGATAGAGTAGCGATGAAATGTGCTCTATCTTTTCTTTTTTGAAGGCCGCCCTAAGCAAGTATTCATAGATGTAGGCAGTCTTTGCCTTTTCGTTGAAGGCACCAAGCTTTTTGTACAAATCAACTGGCAAGCAAATGAACTCGCCAATATAGTTTGTCTGTAAGAGTAGTTCCTTATTGAAGTCGCTCTTGAAGTGAGGGTTCCTTCTGTCGATACCTATCAACTCGTCTGAATCGGTATATATAATAGAATTGAAATCCTCGGATGAGTTTATTTTTTCATTAAAAGAGCTGAGGGTGCCCGGACTCAATCGATCATGCTGACCGATATAGACCAAATAATTTCCCTCAGCAAAATGAGCGCCGATGTTGTAAGCATAGGCGCCTCCTGATTTTTTCTTAAGCCTTCTATAATGTACCTTATCTACAATGTCAGGGAAAAACTCCTTGATTGTAATTTCGATTGCATTCGAAGGATTGTTATCCAAAATATAAAGTTCGAATTCACGATATTCCTGTTCATCGATGGACTCCAACATGTCCCTGAAGTGTTCCATGTTGGTGTCGATAGTCCAGACCACAAGAGTAAAGTAAGCATCCGCCATTATTATTCGCCCTTTCCGCCAAATACAACCGCTATTGTCTTAAACAATATTTTGATATCTAAGCCTAAGGAGTAGTTTGAAATATATTCTGTATCTAAAGCAACAACTTCTTCAAAGTCCTTGATGTCGTTGCGTCCGTTTACCTGCCACATACCCGTAAGACCAGGCTTGATGGAAAGTCTTGCCTTGTGGTGCAGCGCGTAGTTTTCGTATTCATCCTCAAGTGGTGGGCGTGTTCCAACTAAAGACATGTCACCTGTCAAAACATTCCAAAACTGAGGTAATTCGTCGATTGAATATTTCCTGAGGAAACGACCAATCGGAATTATTCGAGGGTCGTTTTCTATCTTAAACATGTTCCCTTCAACCTCGTTTTGCTCAAGAAGCTCCTTCTTGCGTTCTTCAGCGTCCACATACATAGTGCGGAATTTGTAGAAACGGAATCTACGACCGTTTTTACCTATGCGTGTCTGCCTAAAGAACACTGGTCCTGGTGATTGCAGCTTGATAATTGGTGCAAAGATGATAAATGCAATTCCCGTGAGAACCAAACCGATAATGGCACCAACTAAATCCATCAATCTCTTGAGGAAAGCCTGACGATTTCGAATGATATACATGCTAGTTGTAAGCACAACGTAATCACCATAAGTCTCCATGATACGGTTGGACATAAGATTCTTGGTATGAATTAACGCCATGTGGACTGTGATGCCTTGCTCCACCAAGCGATCTGCCAAGGATTCTTCTGAAGCTCGAGTGTTGCCATCCAGGAACACTTCATCTACCACATTGGTACGAAGATATTCGAAAAGCGTATCCGCAGATGCTATAATCGGAATCCCTTGGATTGATTGACCAATCATATCTTTATCAACTACAACAGCACCGACAACTCTGAACTCGGTGTATGGACTGTGAGCTATCTCTGATAAGCAGTGCTCAACTGTAGAAGACTCAGCAACTACGATTAAGGATGATTTGTTTATATCTTTGATTTTGCGGCGGCGAATCACTCGCTTCCACAACACTCGGAATAAATAGCAGAAAAGAACCAATAAAATAGGAAAAGTATAAAGCACACCACGGGATGTGATGGTAGTCCACTTGTTTTGGAGCAAGTAAATAAACATGCCCAAATAAATAAACATACCGTGAAAAAGTACTGATGTTATTTCCTGATACTTTGTCCTGCGAAGTATTCCTCTGTATGGCTCAGTAAAAAGTACTGAAATCAAATCAACTACTGGAATAATGGTAGCCATGCCCTCGTAAACCTTAGGCAAATAAGCTTGTATACCGTCACGATGCTCTTCTAATAGTCCAATATTCAAGTGTATTTGCGTATGCAAAAACATGATGATATCAAACCAGAATAAGACTGCAACAAATATAGCTATCTCTGCTGCAATTATATCAAGTACTATAAAATCTAAATGTTTTGTCCATGAACGTTTTTTCTTTTTATACAAGTCTATTCCTCCTTAAACTCAAGGAATCATCCTTGAAGCTTAGAGTATTACTCCATTCTTCTTAAGTAATTCTTTTGCGCTGTCTACAGAATCAACGCCGTGGAGATTTTTGATAGGCGCAAACTCTCTGACACGGTCTACCTCGAAAGCCAGATTGCTATCCATCATATGAACCATATCAAGAACTAAAAGCTCAAACTTGTAGCCGTTTGGTGTCTCAGGTGAAACCGGATTGCCCTCACCGTCAATGTGAGGAATCTTTTTCTCAACAACGTGTACAAACATGCTATTATTAACAATATCATCAAGCTTCTCTAGTGAGAATAAATAGTTTAGGATAACGCCGTACTTGTAAAGCAAGCTGCCATCCTCGGCCTTTGCCTCTGCCATTTCATCTGACATTTCGTAGTATTCTACGATCGATGGCTTGCCATCCTCTAAGCAAAGTAAGCCCATCTTTTCCTGTGGGTCAACCTTGCGAACAACCTTTGAACCAGCCTGGAAACCACCTGAAATTGTGGCACCTACAAATACTGGGTCTGCGATTCTCTGACAAACATTATCTACTGCAAAGATGTTGATCCATTTAACACCCTTTGCCTTTAAATCTTTATCAAGGCCTGCCTTGACCATTGATGCATACCAACCACCATTACCATTTGGTGATGTTGCAAGACGCCCCTTGTTCTCAAGGAGAAGCTTGCCATCATAGTCAACAGCACATGCCATATCCTGAATGAAATATTGAATGTAATCAGGGTTGTAGCCAAAATAATTATGCTCGGCGAAGAAATCTCTAGTTGCCTTGTCGTTCTTTTCGCTAGTCATGATGTAAAGAGGCACGAAGCATCCCGCCTGGTTAACAACATCCATAAGGTTGTTGATAAGGCACTGGAAGATGAAAAGGTCGTGAGTCTCACCAACGTTGAAGCAGCCCTTTGGCAAATCAAATCCAAGACGTGTGCCCATGCCACCTGCTAGTAAAACAGCCGCCACTTCGCCCTTTTTGATAGCTTCAAGACCAACTGTCTCAAACTCGTCATGTCTTTTTTGGATCTCGGAAATCTCAACTGCTGGAGGAACTGTAAACTCTCCTCTAGCTGAGGCTTCATCACTGCCGATGAGGTCGAAATCAGACCAATTAATGTTTTCTATCTGGGCAAGGAAATCCTTCTGCTGATCAGCAGAAAGCTCATCGAAGAACTTCATAACATGTTCCTGATTTTTCCCCCTCAATACTTCAAGTGCTTGTTCTTTAGTAATCATTATAAAATATTCTCCTTCACTTATCTATGACTTTATTGTATTCCCTTTTTAAGTAATCAGTCCATCTTGAACGAATAATCAAATTGCTTCAGGGAAAGATTAGGGTTGTAGTATGGGTCACCCTTTTCGTATACATCCTTCCATTTCGACATAAAGTAGTCGGTTTCGGAATCCATGCGAGACTTTTTGTTAGAACTAGCATGGTCGTAACCTCGACTTACCGACTCAAGATGATACCACTCCGAAAATGGAGTGTAAACACATAGCAGATTTTTAGCTCGAAGCTTCAGACAATAATCCACGTCGTTGAAGGCAACTGCCAGCTTCTCATCAAAGCCGCCTACTGATTCAAAATCAGCCTTGGATGTGAGAAGGCATGCGCCCGTTACCGCGGATACATCCTGGACACAGGTACTTCTGTAGAAATAGCCAACCTGCTCTCTGCCGCTGTTTAAAAATTGAGAGTTGGCAACTCCTCCAAGTCCAAGAATTAATCCGGCGTGTTGCACCGTATTGTTTCCAAAGTATAATCTAGCGCCTACTGCCCCCACATCAGTGCGTCGTGCAAATCCCATAAGCTCTGAAATAGCGTCGGCATTGATCATCCGGGTGTCGTTGTTGAGTAGCAGCAAGTACTGCCCCTTAGCTTTGGAAGCGCCGTAATTAATTAGGGCCGAAAAATTAAAATCGCCCTTGGTGACGGGATGATCGGCTGTATAGTCCACCACCTGCACCTGTATATCTGCTCTTGCAAGCAGGCTATCGTAGTAATCACGGATGTCCTGCTCATCAGAGTTGTTTTCGATGATGACGAATTCGATGTTGCTGTAGTCGGTTTGACCCACTATGCTGTCGATACACTGCTGCAAATCATCCTTGTGATTCATGTTTGGAATCAGAATTGAAAGCAAGGGTGAATCAGGCCAGTTGTATTTGGTGCGATAGTAACCCAAGTGGGTGTCCAGCTCTACTGTGGCTGGAACACCTATGCGCTTGTAGTGCTCTTCGACTGCCCTGCGACCGTTCTCGTAGGCGTACATTTTGGCCTCGGGATGATCGGCCGTAGATGCCGGATGTGTGCGCCAATGATATAGAACCCTTGGAATATGATAGATATTGGTGCACTTTTCCAAAACTCTAAGATCAAAATCGTGATCTTGAGCCCCGTCAAATTCGGATTTGATACCTCCGCTTTCCTTGACTATATCAGCCTTTACCACAAACAAATGGGTGATATAGTTGTGGCTGCAAAGTAAATCTATGTTGAAATCAGACTTAAAGTGAGGAAGGAAATATTCCTTGGAATCCATGTCGATTTTGTCTTCATCAGAATAGATTGCCTCTATTGTATTGTCGTCGTTTAGAGCCTTTGCAATGTAATACATGGCATCTGGAGTGATCAAATCGTCGTGGTCCGTAAATCCGATATAATCGCCTGTCGCAAGCTCTAGTGCAGCGTTGGTGTTGCCGGAAATGCCAGTGTTGTCAGCAAGCTTTTTGTAGACGATTCGCTCGTCCCACACACCTGCTGTGGCTCTTTTGATGATGTCATACAAGCCCTCTTTTGGACTGCCATCCCCCAAGCACAACTGCCAGTTGGGATAAGTCTGCGCCCTGAAAGACTGAATCAGCTCTACCAAAAATCGCTCTGGCGTGTTGTACAGCGGAATGACAATGCTGATAACCGGGTTGTATTTAAAAATCGTGTGTCGCTGCTTTTCTAACTCTTTATCAGTAAGGGGATGTGCCTTTAAAAACTGCTTGTAGCTGTAGTGCTCTTGGTCGTGCCCAAGCGCCTTGCGGATTGTTTTGGCGATGGTCTTGCGCAAGCCGTAGTGCTGCAAGTATAAAAGCCCCTTTTCTATTTTGTTCTTAGGTTGTTTGTATTGTTTTATATCGCTCATAATCTGACTAATTATACCATAAAGTAAGGTCGCTTGCATTGTATGTTTATGTTTGAGTTTTTGCGAGGGATAATAAAAAGACATTTGCCACCTCTCAAGGTCGGCAAATGTCTTTTTCACTTCTATTTCTCCTCCACAACTTGGAACACAAGAAATTTAAGGTAATAGCTCTCGTCGGCAGCCCAGAGTATTGGGTGGTCGGGAGCTTGAGTCCTGAATTCAACCTGGCGAAGACGCTTGTGAGCGGCTTGCGCTGCTTGTCCTATGACTTTTATAAATAAGTCTTGTGTCATGAAATGCGAGCAAGAACATGTAGCAAGATAGCCACCATCTTTCACTAGCTTCATGCCCTTCATGTTGATTTCACGATAACCCTTCATGGCATTTTTAGTTGCCTCACGAGATTTTGTAAATGCAGGAGGATCTAATATTACCACATCGTACTTTTCCCCTGCTTCAGCAAGCTTTGGGAGTTCATCTAGCACGTTTGCTTTACGGAATTTTACTGTGTTCGCAAGTCCATTAAGCTTTGAATTTGCTGTTGCCTGTGATACAGCAAATTCAGATATATCAAGACCTGTAACCTCAGCAGCTCCACCCAATCCTGCGTTGAGTGCGAATGTACCCATATGAGTAAAGCAATCAAGCACTCGCTTGTCCTTACAAAGGCGTTGAATCGCAAGACGATTATACTTTTGATCCAAGAAGAAACCAGTCTTTTGACCATTCACCACATCAACCATGTAGTGCACTCCGTTTTCGATAATCTCTACGTTGGGATCAAACTCTTCTCCGATGAAACCCTTGTATGGCGCCATCCCTTCTTTTTTCCGCACAGCGGCATCACTTCGTTCATAGACTCCGCGGATTTTGAATCCGTCCGCCTCCATGATTTCTTTTAAATAATCCACGATTTGTAGTTTTAATCTATCGATTCCTAAAGCTAGCGACTCCACCACCAATACGTCGTCATACTTATCTATAACAAGACCTGGCAGGAAATCTGCTTCGCCAAATATCACTCTACAGCAGTTTAAATCAACTGGAAGTAATACGTTTTTACGATATTCCCACGCATTCTTCACACGCAGCTTGATGAACTCGTCATCTATAATCTGATCCTTTTTGCGTGTGAGCATCCTAACTCTAATCTTTGAATTGGAGTTGATGAATCCGCGTCCCATCATGTATCCGTCAAAATCGTGGACAATTACAATATCTCCATCTTCGAATGAACCTAGAATACTATCAATTTCGTTATCGAATATCCAAGCGCCGCCTGCTTTTATGGTGCGGCCCTCGCCTTTTTTAAGTGTTACTATTGCTTCCATATATAATCCTTTTAAAAAATCTTGAGTATCCTCAAGATTCGCTCATTTTCTATATGATAAACATCCTGCAATGGCCATGGCAAATCCAACACGTAGTCCCTATCCTTTTCCGATAGGCCATCTAGAGATTTGATAAATGTCTCTCTATCTTGATACATCCTCTTGCCAAAATCCACTAGCACATATTTTGCATCCGCCCTTTCGATTTTATCAACGACCTTTCGCATGCTGATTTTGCCGTAGGCATCCTGCTCCTTCACGAAAGAAACCTTCTCAACATAATCCTTTGGTTCTTCAAGGCACACTATCCCCTCATCCAAATAGTACTGCCAAACAAGCTTGGCAACTTTTGCTTTAGGCAGAGGATAGTCTAGCTGCTCTGTAATTTCGGACACAGTCAGACCTTGGCTAGCCAAGTGTCGCACTGCGCCGCCGCCTGCAAAATCTGTTATGAAGTTTCCTAAGGCTTCGTTAAACTCTTTAGACATCGGATAACCCCTCATCCGTCCCTCGGGGAAGGCTTGCATTTGTCATTTCAATGAGAAGTTCTTAAGTTTTAGTCTCTAGAAAACACATCTCGTGTATATACTTTACCCTTGACGTCGTCGAGGCATGAATCGTAGCGGTTTGCTATGATGGCATCGCTGGCAGCCTTAAACTTTTCGATGTCATTGATAACCTTTGAGCCAAAGAAGGTTGTGCCATCCTCGAGCGTTGGCTCGTAAATTACAACCGTGGCGCCCTTTGCCTTAACACGCTTCATTACGCCCTGGATTGATGATTGACGGAAGTTGTCAGAGTTGGACTTCATAGTAAGTCTGTAAACACCGATGGTAACTTCCTTTTCGGCATCCTTGTTATACTGGTTGGCCTCCTCATATCCGTAGTAGCCAGCCTTTTTAAGTACCTGGTCAGCGATAAAATCCTTGCGAGTGCGATTTGACTCAACGATTGCACGGATTAAATCCTGAGGCACGTCCTTGTAGTTTGCAAGAAGCTGCTTGGTATCCTTTGGAAGACAGTAGCCACCGTATCCAAAGGATGGATTGTTGTACTGATCGGTGATACGAGGATCAAGGCAAACGCCCTTGATGATTGCTTGTGTATCAAGACCTTTTGTTTCTGCATATGTGTCTAGCTCGTTAAAATAGCTGACGCGGAGGGCTAGATATGTATTGGCGAAAAGCTTTACAGCCTCTGCCTCGGTAAATCCCATAATGAGAGTTTCGATATTCTCTTTGATTGCCCCCTCAGAAAGCAAAGCCGCAAATTCATTTGCCGCCTTTGTGAGAACAGGGTCTGCTTCATCCGTGCCTACGATGATGCGACTTGGATAGAGGTTGTCGTAAAGAGCACGTGATTCTCTAAGGAACTCTGGGCTGAACAGAATCTTGTCACTGCCCATCTTTTCTCGGATATTTCTAGTGTAGCCTACAGGAATTGTAGACTTAATCACCATGAATGCGTTTGGATTGACCTTTTTTACAAGCTCGATTACAGCCTCTACTGCTGATGTATCGAAGAAATCCTTGGTGCTGTCGTAGTTTGTTGGAGTGGCGATAACTACAAACTCAGCGTCCTTGTATGCACTTTCTCCGTCGAGAGTTGCGGTCAAATCAAGATTTTTGTTTGCCAAGAAATCTTCGATTTCCGGATCCACGATTGGAGATTTTTTGTTGTTGATTAAATCTACCTTTTCAGGGATTACATCTACTGCTACAACATGATTGTGTTGAGCAAGCAATGTAGCTATGGATAATCCAACGTAGCCCGTTCCAGCTACAGCTATTTTTCTGTTCATAGTTTTACCTCTTGTGACTTTTTCCGTCTTCCCCTCATCCGCCCCTGCGGGGCACCTTCCCCCCAGGGGGAAGGCTATTTTGCTTTTTCGCTTTCCCTAGGGGAAGCCTATTTTGCTTTTCGCTTTCCCTTGGGGAAGGCTATTTTGTTTTTCGCTTTCCCTAGAGGAAGGCTATTATTCTTCCTTTAGGCGGTACCAGCCGTCTAGGATTGACAGATTTGGGTTGTAGTATGGGTCCCCTTTTTCTAAGATATCTGGCCAGCGTTTTTCTAGCTTTTCTACTTCGGAGTTGAAGCGAGCAACCTTTTCCGCTGTGTCTTCGTAGCCACGAGACTTGGACTCGTAGTGATAAAGCTCGGCATGTGGGTTGTAGACAACCAAGTAGCCCTTGTCGCGAACCTTCATGCAGAAATCCACATCGTTGAAGGCAACAGCAAGCTCTTCGGTAAGTCCACCGACCTCTTCGAATACGTCTTTACGAATCATGAGGCAGGCAGCTGTGACAGCTGAAAGATCTTGAGTCGTAACAGCCCTAAACATATAGCCTGGCTCCGAGCGCTCGAGTCCCACAAATGTGTGGCCCGCGATACCACCGATTCCCAGAACAACTCCAGCATGTTAAACGGTGATAACAGGATAGTAAAGCAGCGCGCCACAGATACCTACATCTGGGCGAAGACACACATCAACCATCTCTTTGATACAGGTTTCGTTGATGATTTCTGTATCGTTGTTGAGAAGCAGATACATGTCGCCGCTGGCATTTTTTGCCCCTAGATTGTTGATTGCCGAGAAGTTGAATCCCGGTGTTTCGTAACGAACAACCTTTACATCAGGTCTACCCTCGATAGACTTGTAGTATTCGAAGGTTTCCGGTTCAGTAGAATTGTTTTCTACTATTATATATTCAATGTTTTTGTAAACTGACCTTGCATCGATGGACTTGATACACTTGTCCAAATCATCGGTATGATCCTTGTTTGGAATGATGATGGAAACAAGTGGCTCCTTGCCCCAATTGTATGTGGTGCGATAGCATCCGTAGAAGGTATCCTGCTCCACAGTAGCTGGAATGCCAAGTCTATCGTAGTGAGCCTGCACTGCCTTTGCTCCCGCATCAAATGCGTAGAGCTTGCTTTCAGCTGACATGGCTGTAGACGCAGCGTGGCTTCGCCAATGGTAAAGTGCCTTTGGAACGTGATGAACATTCTTTGCAACCTCGCAGTAGCGAAGAATCAAATCGTGATCTTGGGCACCATCATATTCCTTATTGAATCCACCAGCCTTTTCGTAGATGTCTCTTCTAAAGATAAATAAGTGGCAGATGTAATTAACTGAACAAAGCAAATCCAAGTTGTAATCTGGCTTAAACACTGGCTCGAAGTATTCCTTGGAATCCATGGAAATCTTGTCTTCGTCGGTGTAGATTACATCGATGCTGCGATCTTTGTTGAGAGCCGCAACGCACTCATACATCGCGTTTGGTGCAAGGGTATCATCGTGGTCTGAAAGCACGATGAAATCGCCAGTTGCCAAGGCAATTGCCGCATTGGTATTGTCTGAAATACCAAGATTTGCCTCTAGATGTGTGTATTTCACACGACTGTCATCGCCGTATTTTTTGGCAATGAACTGTCCTAAGCTGTCATCCTCACTTCCGTCTGCAAGACAAAGCTCCCAGTTGGAGTAGGTCTGAGCCACTATGGAATCTATAAGCTCCACCAAGTATTTTTCCGGAGTTTTGTACATAGGGATTACAATACTCATCAACGGATTGTACTCAAACTTTTCGTCTCGCTGGCGCTGAAGCTCAACCTCAGTAGGACCAAAGCTTGTCAAGAAATCCATGTAGGTGTACTTTGGAGCATCTGCGTTTTTAAGCTTGTCCAAGGCATGCTTGATGGTAGCTCCAAGTCCGTTGTCCTGACGATAGAGCTCGATTCTCTCCCAAAGGCTCTTCTTCGGAAGCAGATTGCCCCCCTGAAAGAACGTGCTCAGTGTCAACCTTACAATCATAAACCTGACCGTTTGCGGTGATTGTCAGGCGAAGCTTTTTGTAATTTCCCTTATCAAAAATAATCTCTAGACCAGAATCACACTTTTCAGTGAGCTCTGGATAGACACCATATACGTCTTTACGAAACATTCTCTTTACAGTAATCGGTATTTCGGTGTTACCATCGTAAAGATGAAATTCCTCAGGCACATTTCCAATTGCCCATCCGAGGATTTGAATCTTGTCGTCAGTAACTGCCGCGCGCTCAAGATTGTATTCGTATTCCTTTTTGAGCTTTTCCAAATCTCGGCCTGTTGCCTTGTAAACAACTGAACGCACCTGATTCTTGCTGCCGTTCTCACCGAGAACGCAGATGAGTTTGAGGCTTTTGACAGTGCTTAAATCTTCTGGCAATGTGATTTCGCCAACGTACTCTTTGGAAACACTCTTGTGAGCGGCAATGTAACGGCGTCGAACCTCGTTGCCCTCGCCCACAGTGATATCCATCTTGTGGGGCTGACCGTTTAGCTCTGCCACAAGGTTGTAGCCCTTTGGGTTGTCAAAGGGATAAAAGCCCTGAAACAATAATGTATTTTTCTTTGTTAAGTGATATCTGATGAATACCACGTTAAATGTATCTCGCATTACTAAATATACCTTTTTATACCTTCCAAACCCCAGTCTGTACATCAAATTTCTGTACTCCGCCGCGGCTGTAGCCGTCTTCGACTGTGAGGCTTGATGCAATTTCGTTAGTCAATGTACCAGCTGCAATTATATCATAGAATAAATCTTCCACAAGACTAGTATCTGCCAAAAGACCATTTGGTGTGTTTTTAGTAGCAAGGGCATATTGCAGAACAAAATCTAATATACCCTCTTGTAGTCTTTTTACATCATCGCTAACAAAGTCATCCCCTTTGAAGTGTGGCTCTGGTACACCATTTTCCATGGTGAATTTGATGAGCTGACCGTATGGCGCACTCAAGGCGTTTTCAAGGAACAGCTGATATTTGAGCAGTTTGCTGTTTTCAATCTGAGTTGGGTCGGTAACCTCAAAGATTGCATCAGCTCTGCCGCCTATGCGCTCAGGCTTGTTTGAGTGCAATGCTAAATAGTGTCCTGCAATATCTCGGCCAGTGAGCTTCATCAAAAAGTACTGGATTGTTCCAGAAAATCCCACATCGACCACAGCCAAATCGCCCACGTCTGCCAAAAACTGACTTGCATAATTTAGGTAGGCGTTCTTTTCCTCACTTGCCTTGGCAAAGATTTCTTGCTTGTATGGTTCCAAAAGCGCCATAAGCTCCTCTGGCTTAGTTTCATAATCAAGGTCTTTGTCTTCCTCACCCTCGTGAAGCTCTAGACCAAATCTCTCGACCAAAAGATTGCTGAAGGTGCCCTGATATTTTTGAAGAATCAGCTCGCGAATATCCTCGTCGTTTTCAAGAGCTGGCACAGCGCAGGCTCGGCGAGATGCGAGGAAGTAGTGAATGTCAGGAGTCTCGATGGCTCTGACACTGCAGTAGCTTCCTATCATCATTTGGAGCATGTAGCCCTCACGAGCAAGCAAAAGCAATCTTTCTTTTTTGTCCTGATTTTCTTCTGCAAGCCACTGGGCAAATCGCGCCATCAAAGGCCCGATGGTTGTGTATCCAAAATCATATATATCTTTAAAATGCAGCGAGCCATCATCCGCAAATGCGAATGGAGAATTGAAAATTCCTCCGTAGATAGCCTCGCCTATCATCAGTGAATTCGGTATGCTTGTCTTGGCAAAATCCAAAAGATAGCTGAAATCAGAAAGCTCAAGCATAGCTTTTGGATTGAGAACGATATGACTTGCAACGCCCCTATCCATGAGAATCTGGGAATCGCTTCGGAAGTTGTCCCCAACGTGGATGAAGGTCTCTGGATTGATTCCAGCAAAAATGTAGTCCCACATGGTTCCATCATCCTTGCGGGCACCGACCTCGCAGGAAATCATAAGCTCGTCGTAGCCACCGATACCGCATTTGTGAAGCAAGCCCACCACCTCAACTCGGTTGAGATACATGTCACTGACAAGAATCACGTGCTTGCCCATGGCTTTAAGGTTGTTGAACACCTCCACCATATCCTTTCGAGGCATGCAAAGTCTTGTCTCGGTATCTATTTCAAGCTTCTTGATATCCATGGCTATGTCGCCAATAGTTTTGTCCTTTGAAATCTCAACGTAGATTTTGTCGATGGTTGTCAGCGCTCCATACTGGGCATTAGCGGCCGCCTCTGCCTCCTTGCGAAGCTTTAGGAAATCAACCTTCTTTCCATAGAGATTTGAAATCTCCCGCTCTATAAGCTTGAACACCTGATCTGGCTCCACAATGCTGCGAGTAATCAGAGTGTCGAAAATGTCAAAGGATACAACATCGTAGGCTGCCAGCTTCATGGTCAAAATCTCTTTATCAACCTTGAAGGTGTTAAGGAAAGGTCTAAGACTCTTGTTCTTTGAGACATCCTCATCGCTTAAGTAGAGGATGTAATCGTCATAGCCCTGCTTTCTTGAGATGAACGGAAGAATCCTCTCCAAGGCATGGGCCAATGTGCCATCGGTCTGCCCCTCTTCTCTAGGGAAATCTTCGTATGTGTAGCCACGCTCCAAAAGCGGTCTTAAGGCATCTGTCTTTGCCCAGAAGAATGAACCTGCTGGATAGTTGAACACAGATGGCATATTTCCCAAATCATATTCTTCGAAAAGCTGTCTGCCAATACCCTCATTTGCAAGCCAAGAGTAGGCGATGGTTGGCACCTCTTGATGAATGTCAGGGTACACAAGGCCTGCGTTTTTGTTTTTGAACATATCAAAAATGCTGTTAACCTTGTCTGAAGAACCAAGAAGCACCTCTAGCGAATACTGTCTCCAGCTGCCCTTTTCAACACCGGAATATAGCGACTTTTTGCTGTGGACATGAAGCATGTAATCATGCTTTAAAATTTCCCCGGCAAATTTAACGTACATAGGCGCCAAATCCCTGCCTCGATTTGGAAGGGAACGAATATCTAGCACGCCGATTTGTTTTAAATCTTTGAGTTCTTCTTTGATAAGATTGACCTCGGCGTCTTCCCGGCATGATATATATAAATCGAATTTAAACGGAATATTTGCAAAATAGCTTACAAACTCTGGCAACAAATCCTGGTAGTAGAGATGAAGGTGCACCGCTATAGATGGCGCAGCCTCCCCTTTCGCTGCAGCCTTTTGGGCTTCTCTAGCAGCCTGCTTTGCCGCTTTTTCTTTTGCCTTTTGCTGTTTCTTTGCTTCTCTGGCAGGAGTAGATTTGCCTGTCAAAAGCGCCTTGAAAGAACGAATACTTTCAAGAGCCTGGTAGCCCTTGGTATTAATAGTGTTTTCATGGATAGTTCTAAGCTCAGTGTTAATAGCTTCGATGTTACGGATGTGAACATCCTTTGCCGCTATGAGCTCCTGCAGCTGCTTGATTTGATAATCCCGTGATGCGATGGCAAAATCAGCGGCAGTCTTGCTATGAGAGCCAGCATGATTTCTGAGCTCGTGAAGGTTTTTGACATCCTTAAAGCAATACTTTGACTGGAAGTGGTCTTCCATCTGCTGATAAATCGCCCGCTCCACATCGGAGATATCCACCAGATTGCTCGGAAGCAAGCTGAATTTTGAAGCACGATAAAGCACATAGTTGATTGGAATAAGGAAATCGAAGGTCCACTCGTAGTCGATGATTTCCCAGCCTCTGTCTGTTTTGATGATGTTCTCAAAAATCAAATCTATATCAATGAATTCTGATGCAAGAACGCCACGTGGTAAATCCACCATGCCAAACACCTCTTCAAAGGCTGGCGAGCTGACAAACTCCTTGGCATGAGGCATGTAAGCATTTTTGACTGCCTCGATATATGCCGGCGCATCATCCGCTGTAAGGTGCTGGCCTTCAAGGAATTCACTTTCGATAGAATCCCCCACCAAAGTGCTTTCATTTACGCAAAAATCAGAGCCCTGCAATATATTTTGCAAGCCTCTGTAGCTATCGTAGACTCGTAGAATGTGGTCTTTGGCTTTGGAATCGTATGGTCGTTTAATGACCACCTTGGTACCGTCACGCTCTACTATATCTGTAATTATGTTGTATTTTGGGTTGCGCTCGTTCGAGAGCTTTTCGTAAAGTAATCGTTCCATTATCTAGCAATCAGCAGATAGTCGCCTGCTCCTCCACCTATGTAATCCTCTGCGTAGATTTCTGTAGTGTACAAGTAATCCGGGCTGACTCTGTAGGTTCTGATTTCACCAAACCCAGCCTCAGCCAAAAGCTTTTTGGTAAAGCTGCCCAGTCTATCCTTCTCGGAGAGGGCATAGACCAATCGTCCCTCGGGAGAAAGAAGCTTTTTCAGAACAGATGGAGTCTCAACCAGCTGTCCAATGCTTATGATTATGTTGAAGGTCGTCTTGATATCCTCTAATAGTGCTTTTTTTATATCTGACAAAACCATAACTGTAGAGGTACCAGCCTTGGCGTATTCTTGGCTCATTCCGATGGTCACATCTGCCGCCTGCTCCACCAACCATTCCACCAAGGAAACGCTATCGGGATCAAGTATCAGTACATTGTCGCCCTTTTCAATCCCAACAGGGGACAGCACGTTACTTCGTAAATGCGAAAACATCTGGATAGCCTCTTCTGTTCCCTCATCAAAAATGCGTCGATTATACTTTTCTTGAATCATAGAAACCTGCTCCTTTTCAAACTCACCCCGGGTTTAAACCAGGAACCTTTATATCGAACTTGTTGCCTGTCACTTTACCTGCTCAACTTTGACCTTTGAATTCATGTCGTAGAACCCAACTGTGTTTTTGGTGCTAACGACAGTGACGTTCATCACATCGTATAGACGATGATAAGCAACAAAATCCACCCCGTCGAAACCAGTACAGCTAATGGACATTAAATATTCGCCGCCTTGCATATCCATCCTTTGCGTGAAGGTCGCAACGTATTCGCTTCCCTCCTTGCAAAGACCAACATCGCATTTTTCGTACATGGTGTTGGTGCCTGTTACATCGATACCCTTTAAGGTCTTGAATGTAAGTGTAAAAATCGGATTTTCGATATCTGTATTGAAATGCACCTTGGATTTAACTGTAAAGGTGCTACCTTTCATGATTGCGTTGGTATAGGTGCCACTGTCGTCGATAACGGCAAAGTCAACTATGCTGGCACGGCCATCACCATATTCATTAAGATTTGGGTTGAGCTGGTAGTTGGACTTCCAAGTGATGCCCTCTTCAAGCTCCTCAGCCTCCACCTCATCTGCAATGCCATCTAGATTGTCAAGCTTGCTGTTGATAACAGGCTCTTGCCCAACCAAAATCTTTTTGTAGATGTCTATCATTTCTTTTGGTGTGCCCTCGCCCACCTTGTCACCCTTGTTGATAAGAACTGCCCTGTCGCAGTATTTGCTGATGGCACCCAAATCGTGGGATACGAAAAGAATTGTCTTGCCCGCCGCCTTGAATTCTTCGAATTTCTTGTAGCATTTGGCCTGGAAGAACACATCTCCTACGGAAAGTGCCTCGTCTACAATCAGAATCTCTGGATCGATGTTGATTGCAACTGCAAATGCCAAGCGGACGAACATACCTGATGAGTATGTCTTGACTGGCTGAAAAACGAAGTCACCTATGTCTGCAAAGGATAAGATATCATCTAGCTTTGCATCTATTTCTTCATTGGAATAGCCAAGCATGGTGCCATTTAAGTAGATGTTTTCCATGCCGGTGTATTCTTGGTTAAAGCCAGCGCCAAGCTCTAGCAAGGCTGAGATTCTGCCATCTACAATAACCTCACCCTTGGTAGGGGAAAGAACGCCAGTAATAATCTTTAAAATAGTGGACTTGCCGGAACCGTTGGTACCAATCAAGCCAACACACTCGCCCTTCTTAACCTGAAAGGACATATCTTTAAGAGCGTAATGCTCCTTGTAATTCTTTTTCCTAGTAAGGCGCAAGGTATCAGCCACCCTAGCCTTGTTACTCTCGTAAAGCTTGTAGACCTTGTCTACGTTCTTTACCTCTATAACGTAATCGCTCATATTGCCTCCAAAATATGCACTAATTTTATCATATTTCGGATTGAGCGCAAAATTTTTCGGGAGAATGGAAAAAAATGGAAAATTTTATTGAATAGTAAATAGGACAGGAATAATTTTAAATTATCAGAAATATATTTGAAGGAGTTGTAGATACTATGAGCAAACAATATGAAGGAAATAAGATTCCATACGATAAAATGCCAGTAGATGAAAAAGCTGATGAAAATTGGAAAACATATTGGGAAAATCCAGATAATAGATATAATCGACCATCTAATAAATCTGGCAAAATACCAACAGAATTTCAATGCAAGATCTTAGATAAAATCGTCGACAATCCGTTTTATATTCCCCAATCTGAGGGCGAAGAAGCTATGATTATTAATATGAATGAAAATCCTCCTAAAATGTCTCTTAGATGCAAAAAGGCTTTAAAAAATTGCATTAACTACTTTTCTAATGACAAAGAAGCAATCAATCAAAAAACAAAGATATATAATAATAATAATGAAAGATGGTCAACCTTTTGGGATAATGAGGGTAATTATAAATATAAAATGAAAAAAAACAATAGCAAACCAGATGCGGCTGATGAAAAAAAGTTAAAAATAAGTGCGAATTGGAAATCTAAATCTAAAAGAGTGAAAAAAGAAAGCAATAGTAAAAACATTGCGAGCAAACACATAGAACCAACAAATGGTCAACTTATTCTCTTAAATAGACTCGTCGCCAACCCACAAAGTATTCCACGTGATACTGACGAAGAAGGTTTGATTTATAACATGTATAATAATATACGTGAAATGAGTCTGAGTAGTAATCAAAAAGATGCTCTTATTAAAAATGTTGAATTCTTAAGCACTGTGGAAGGAATCCAAGCAAAAAAAGTGGCATATGAAGCTAAGGAAAAAAGGAATAACGAAATAATCGCTCATTGGAATAAAAAAGAAAATCACTATAAAACAAAGTATAAACCTTTGGAAGCAGAACCTAATTGGGTGTCTACAAATAATAGACAACCACTAACCGCAATTCATACTCGACCACTGAGACATTGAAATTTTTTCTGTAAACATTGAACTTCTATAGATAATTTAGATTTATGAAGGGAGCACTCTGAGTGAGTTGCCCCCTTTTCTATAATATTCAGTTCCCTTAAATGTAAGCGAGCTTGCCCCCATAAAAATGGGCCTCCTTGATAATTAAAAATTTTATCATAGAAGACCCATTCATAAATGTCTTATTTTAAATTTACAGAGATTTTTTCAAAGCCTCGAATTTATCTTTCGGAGCTGCTCACGGTGCCACTTGCTTGGCTTTGAACCAATAAATTCACTTTTAATGGCTCAGGCTCTCCAATACCATGCATTACTCCGTTTCTTTCGATATCTTTTACTAGTTGGTTGATGCGTTTTAAAGTCTTTTTATCTTGTGTCTGCCAATACAAGTAATCCTTCCAAGCATCATCGAACCAAATCTTCTCACTCATCCTCGACCTCAATTAATTCGTGCGCTGTTCCTTTGCCAGCACGTAGTTCATTGACAGACTTTAATACATAGGCTTGATTTTCATCGCTAAAAAAAGGCTCGTCCTGCTTAATTTCAAAAGGAATCCTATGTTCACGAAGAACAGCTTTTACAAACATGTTTATTGCTGCAGATGAAGTCAATCCAACCGATGAGCAAAAAGAATCAAAATTGCTTTTATCTACATCGCTAACACGAGCAGTAATTGTTGAAAGTGCCATTATTGTTACCTCCTTTTATTTTATATAATAATTATAATGCAATTGTATTACGATTGCAATTTTTCGTATTCAAATATAACACTATCATCAAATCGCGGAATAGTATGAATGGCAGGAGAGTTAATTCTAGTCCAGTGGGCTCGTTTTTTTAATCGCAAAATTTGTCGGGAGAATGGAAAAAAATAAAAAATTTTATTGAATAAGAAATAGGAGAGTATAGGTTTTTGATTTTCATCAGAAAATAAAGAACCGGACATAGACCAATATTTTCTTAAAGAAAATGTTGCTCTGCGAAGCAGAGTTCTTGTGGGCTTTTTCCTTAAGTAGCCCACGAGAAGTCATTAATTTTTATGTTTTATTGAAAAGGAGATTAGAAATTATGGGAAGAAATAAAAAAAACCATGAAGCATACTGGCGTAGCCAAATACAAGCATCAAATGTACTAAACGCACACTTATATAATATTGGAAATATTGCAAACAGCACGAATAATCGCTCACCACAATATCTATGCATTAAATACAATGATATCCAAAATATTATTCAACGAGAACTTAATTTTTTTGATTATATTTCCGACCATCTAGGTTTATGTATGTATGCTAAAGACAGAATAACAAACAAGAAAAAACTAACGGTATTAACTGACACCGAAAAAGACCTGGCAGCTCTTAGGAAATATTTGTTTATCGATATAGAAAATAATTTAAAAATTTTAAATAATGTCGGTAATGAGATTAATCGTTTAGCCACTACTCAAGATAAACAAAAATACCAACAAATATACCTTGGAATAATAAATAACCTTAACAATATTACTAGTTCAGTTAATAAGCTCAATACAAAGGCTTACAAGCTTCCTAATGAAATTTTTAATAAGAACTATCCTCAAAAAGATATCCACCGTCTTAAACGAGTGAAGTATTGCGTAAATGCATTTTGCAAAAACAAACAACTTGATACCGATAAAAAGAATTTAGAATATATTCTAAAACTCGAAAACAATGATACCGAACTCGATAGATTATATAACCAGCTAGGTGGACGAACGGTAGATTTGCTTTTAGCATCAAATGAAGCATGCTCTAATTATATGAAATTAATTAACACAAAAATCCAATTGCCTAATTATCATAATATTGAAGGACAGAATCGTTATTACGAAGAAGAACTTATGTCCCACAGTGCTGTTGTAGAAAAAAACAATGAAATAATTCGCTCCATAATTAATGCAGGGAAAATAACCCAAGAGGATATTTATCATATTGATTTCGCACGCAATACTATACTAAAGACCACTGAAAAATGTGGTAAACTAACTAATCTTATTAACGATAGTACATACAATGCATCCAATCTATCACGACATATTGAACTTCCAAATTCGGTTCACGACAACCGCAGCCTTCAACACGAAGGAAGGGATCCACAAATTAGGCAAGGCCAACCTAGGCAAGGCCAATTTGCGTAAGCACCTAGACTTAAACGTTCAGTTACTTTTAAATAATTATAAAACTAATAAAATTTCAAATCATTATTAATAGCCCGCTCTCGGCGGGCTATTCTATTTTAACCAATAATTTCTCACACATCATCAGACCAAATCATTACACTCATCCTCGACCTCAATCATTTCTACGCTGTTCCTTTGCCAGCTCATTTTTCTTGAAATTTTCTCCAATTATTTTGACGAAATGGAAAAATCTTTCCTTATTTTTTTGATATATAAATGTGTGTTTCTATTATCAATAAAAGTCTTATGTAATATCAATTATAATTATTTAAACAATAGGAGGATTTATAAATGATAAGTGAATCGAGAAAAGAAAATTTATTAAAACAGATTGAAGAAATGGAATTCTTATCGAATGAGGGAAGAACTTCCAATATTCGTAATTGCGCAAGATTCTTTTTGAATAAGTTTCATGATAAATTAGAAGAAGGATTAGATAATTTACACACTATTCAAAAAACTATAGATGATTATAAAAATTTATGTCGAGAAAAATATCTAACAAGTAAGAATACGAACGGCGCATACAAATACAAAGATTATGATAGAGATCTTAAAAGACTCGAAACCGATAAAAAAAAGGTAACTAAACAATTGAACACTACCTATGATTTTATTGATAAATACTACAAAAAAATGTCAAATCCAGATAAAAAAATTTTTAAGTTGCAAATAAAATTTTTTGAAAAATCAACACATATTTCCAAAAATAACAAAGAGGTTTCAAATAATTATATTTCTTATTTGATTCCACCTACGCTCAGAGAAGGAATAGAAAAAAACACACAACTATATAATCAACTAGATAAAGAGTACCAAATGCGCTTATCCTTAATAAGCGAAATGGCAAGCAGCAAACGTTTAAATGGACAAGAGCTATCTCATTTTAGAAATAATATCGATCCGGACCTAAGAAATATATTTAACAAAAGGCAATTGCATTTACAATTCATAGAAACATATAAACAATATTTAAATACACTTAAAAATCTAGTTAATCCTGAGCAACGGAATGATATAGTAGGCAAGTACCCTGATATAAAACGACAAATAGAACTAGTAGAGGATTGTCTAAAGGATGCCCCGACTCCCGAAGGTAAACTCCGCGATTATTATTATCGTGAAATTGGTAGAATCATAGCGCAACGCCCTCCTCAAGTAGAACCTAATAATAGTCAACATATATCAAACCAAAGCATAAATAATCTTACTACTGTACAATATCAAAATAATTCCAAAACAAATAGTAATCCAGAAATATCAACTGTTTCATCATCTCAGAGTTCTAGTTCTCAGACCGCTAGTTCTCAATATAGTCCTAGCATCAAGTAAGGTTAAAAAGCTATTAAACTAAATATCCCCAACACAACACAAGTGGCACCTTTCGGTGCCACTTGCTTGGCTTTAGGAACCCCATTACCTAAAGCCGGAGGATTATTATAACGCCCCTACATCAGCGTAATCGGTTATTACACCATCCACACCCAAGCGCTGAAGGGATAACATCTGGCCCTTACTTTCTGGTGCGTATGTATAAACCTTGCCTCCCGCCTCGTGGATTGCACGAACGGTCTTTGGCGTGAGAGTCTTCATGTTGACTCCGTAATATTCAGCCGGATATTTGACAGGTAAAGTTGATTTGCCAAAGGAAGCCAAAAACATAATTGCTTGGCTAGGATTGATTGCTTTAATGGCAGTTAAGTAATCGTAATTGAATGATAGGAAAACAACTCTGTCCAAGACTCCGTACTGAGCGCATTTTTCGTATACCTGAGCTGAAAACTCTGGATCGTCTCCGATATCCTTTAGCTCGCAGAATATACGCATGTTGGTGGATTGAAGTAAGCTAAGTGTTTGGTCTAATGTAGGAATTCTCTCACTCACAAAATCAATATCATACCATGCACCTGCATCTAACTGAAGCAGTTCGTCATAGGTATAATCTGAGATTCCGTATTCTTCATCCCCATTAACTTTTTCTAAAGTCTCATCATGATAGATAACTAGTTCGCCATCTTTGGTTTTGCGAACGTCGAACTCTACTGTCTTTGCTCCGCATGCATATGCTCCTGCAAATGCACTAAGGGTATTTTCAGGATAGGCTCCAGAGTATCCCCTGTGAGCCACTATCTGAACCACAATATCCTCATCGGCATTGGCTGGTACATAAATGATATGATTGAAAAAAAACACAGAACAAAGCAAGGTAACTATGCTGACAGCTACAGTTCTCTTGACTTTAGAAAATAAAAATCCCCTCATATGCAAGCCCCCTCTCTCTAGCTAATTCTATTATAACATTTGACTTGTTACGAGAAAGTGAACTGAGGCGAAAAAAATCGCCCTAAATAACAAGGCGATTTTTGTTAATTATTTTATTTATTCAACATGCTTTAATATCAGTGTCAAAACCTCTCAAACTTAGAGATTTCTACCGACTATGCCAAACAGCATATTAAAATTTAACCAATCAAATTATTATTGTTTATCCTATAAGAAGTCACACTCAGCTATATAACATCTGCAAACTGAGGCTGGAGCTTTTTGAACACATGAGTGCCCAAGGCGAACATAGCGATTGTAACAATCCAAAAATATCCTGTGAGCAATGGATGAGACCAGAATCCCACCTTGTAGATAAAGCTATCACGATATCCGCTAGTGATGTAGTACATAGGATTAAGCTTTAAAATGTATGCAATCACAGGAGATATGTGACCTAGCTCAATCTCCTTTAACACAAGATCAAACTTCCACATAATAGGCGTTGCCCATATTGCAACCTGCAGAAAGATATTTATAAGCTGCGCCATGTCCCTGAAAAATACACATAAGGCACTTGTCAGATAGATTAAGGCTATGACAAATATCATCATTGCAAAGGAATAATATATGAGCTGCAATACATATGGGGAAATCCCACAGCCTAGGGCTAAAGTCAGTAGAACTGTAAATAGCACGAAAAACACATGCACAAACAGTGATGAAACTGCCTTTACTACTGGTAACACGTTGATTGGAAACACTACCTTTTTAACTAGATAGTTGTACTCTTGCAATACTATTGTTCCTGAAGAAAGCACCTCTGCGAAATAAAACCAAGGGATGATACCTGTGGAAAGCAAAAGTACATATGGGAAATTGGTTTCACCAACCACTACCCCCTCTTGCTTTAAGGCTTTCTCAAAAACTATCCAATACACAAGCACGGTAATCACTGGTTGAACAAAGCCCCAAATAATACCCAGGGTGGAGCCAGCAAACTTTTGCTTGAAGTCATTCTTGGCTAATTTCGCTATTAACTTTCTGTTTTTAATAATGTCTCTAATCATAATATTTGTTATCGCATTAATACTACTTTAAATAATCAACAATCAAATGCTTAACACAGATTCAAATCTCTTGTAGCAACTGTTCCATTCAAACTTTGATATGCTTATTTTTATTCTCATATTCTAAAAGGGAAAGCTCCCAATCAGATGAACCATCTTCGGTTTCATAGACTAGATTGAATCCCATGTCGGCATAGAAGTTTTTAACCATCTTGTTTTTGGCTGTTGGCAGGTAGTGACCGCGAAGAGTCTTTACCTCACGTGCCTGACAGCGCTTGACAAGCTCGTCCATCATAGCATATTCCATATCTCGTTTCAAAACACGACAGCTCATAAGCCATAAATCTATGTCGCAAGCCGCTCCATCCACGTGTCCAATAACGATGCTGACAACACCGTTATCCCCAAACTTGTCCATGAGCTTGCCGTATAACGTGATGTAAGCATCGTTGGCGGCAGTCTCTTCTATCTCGGTTTGAGTGAAACGCTTTGTTGTAAGATTGAACTGATTTGATTTGTTGGTGAGCTGAGCGATTCGCGCCATATAAACAGGTGCAAAGCTATCAATCTCGGCAGTCATCTCAAGAGAATCAAGATACTGACCGTAATCTGCAAAGCTGCTTTGAAGCTGAACTCTCTTGGCATTTTCCTTGTACATCTCGTTGCGCTTTAGGTCGTCGTCAGAGATGTTGGTTGTCTCGAAAAATCCAGACCTATCAATAGTCTGAATGTAGTGAACCACATTGTCTAGCTCAGGAGCTGACACCCCCTTAAGCTGCTCTGTAACTATGTGACGTTCCGCCGGATTGTCATCTACAAAAACCAGGCTTTCTGGAAGCAAGGTAAGCTCTGCTGCTATATCCGCAAAGTTTTTGTCCTTAGGTTCCCAGTTTGCCTTTATCGATATAAAATCTGATTCTTTGAACTCGCTGTCAGGATGATTGATACCTGCGATGGCATTTTCTCTATCATTCTTAGAATCTATATTCAAAATCACACCTAGCTGCTGATGAGCCTTGAGGTATTGCTGAAACTCGGTGTATGCCTGTCCCTCAGACTCCTCTGGTCCAAGCTCAATGCCATCTACGCCATCGTCACCAATCACACCACCCCAGAGAGTGTTGTCTAGATCAAGGACAAATCCCTTTTTATTCTTGCCCAACAAGGACTTGATGATGTTTGCCACGTTGAATGACAGATAAGGAATCGCCGAAACAGACATAGCGTACTTGTACATATACCAATAGAATGGATCAGACCATTCCTTTAATCCATAATCAGCGGAAATATAGTTAAGGTCGCAGATGTAGAAATTGTCTGCCGACTCTGCATAGTCATATAGCTTTTGATTGAGGCGACTGATGAAATTCATATGTCCATGGAAATCATATGCATCTCGGTTGCCCATCAATCTGTATAACGGCATCTCAAAGTTGTTTTGAATGATTGGGCAGTTGTATTTATCCGCCAAAGTCTTCCAAATACTCTCAAACTTGAGATACTGATTTGTCAAAAGCTCCTCTACCACCGCCTTGTCCATGGATAAATCCGGATAGGTGGTGATGTTGCGATTGCTTGTACAGACGTAGATGATGTCTGGCGCAAACTCCTCTAATTCAGGATTTGGAAAGACTGCATCCTCGTAGTACTTGTTGTATTCGCTCTCGTAGAATGTAGGTCGAATACCATTGTTTAGCAGAAATAGCTCCATCATAAGCATGATGTTGGCTGTTGTGCTGCCCCCCAAGATTGCAATCTTTTTGTCGATAAATTTGGCATCTGATGCAAGGAGTTCCTTTTTTATTTTCTTTTTCTTGGATAGCAGATAATCTGCGTCAAAGGGATATTCTAGTTCCTTCATCCTTATCCTCTCATTTCTTATTCAATCACTTTCGCAGAAGCATTTGCTTTAAACTTGTAAATCGATACATCTTTGTTCTCGAAAACCTTTTCCAGCTGAGGATTAGTGTTCACAAAATCCGGATGACCGATTTGGGTAACCACTAGATAGTTAATGCCATTCAGCGAAAGAGCGCTGTTGGCAGTATTAGGGTCAGAGCTGAAGAACTTTTCATTGGTTCTGAGCTTAGCCTGTATCTGCTCTTCTGTTATATCTGAATAATCATAACCTTCTATAAAGCACTGACGCTCAGAAAAAGCGCTGGCATAGAAGTAGATCTGCCTTTTATCTTTGCCGCCAGATGTTTTGTCCAAGCCCTCGGAAAATCTGTCGACTGCTATCCTCGATGACTCGTCGGTATTGTCACGCAGCCACTGATAAGCTTGGATTGTCTCTTTGGAAACCAAGGATTCTGTGTAGCCCTTTTCTATGTTTTCCCTGGAAACCAAATACTGAACATCCTCTATTTTGCCTGCATAATCCTGGTTTGATTTGATATCATCATAACAGTAATGACCCAAATCCACTACAAGGAAAAGCGTTCCTAGTGCAAAGAATCCGTAGGTAAGCTTTGTCACCCATTTTTCTTTGTTCTCGACACAATATTTCATGGAGCCATAGAAAATAAAGGCTGCATTGGCAATGACAAAGTACACCTGAGAAAATCCTGGCACAGCAAAGAGACAGAATCCGCCCAAGCCAATTAAAACCGAACCGATTACAAACCAATCAAAAATATCTCCGATTTCCTTTTCCTTGATTAGCTTCTTGAAACGGCTAACTGCAAATCCCACAAATGGAAGGATGCATGGACCGATGATAACGATAGAGCTAAGGATAACTCCAATTACCGCCCATACGGTATTCGTATAATCGAATCCAAACTTGCTAAAAATCTGACCGATACGATTGCTGCCCAAGGTTCCAGCTGTAGTAAAATCTACTCTTCTGTTGTTGGCACCAGGCGAGCTTGGTCCAGTGTTGATAGCGATATTGGTGTATAAGAATCCTATCGTAATAGTAACAACATATGCCAATCTGGCAAGGCTAAACTTTTTGATAATGAATGTTTCAATTACAGATACCGCAATTGCGATAACCATGACTGTAGCACCTGCAGTACCCTTGTAGCCTGTAACTCCCATGATAAGTAAGAAAAGTACAAACAATCTGCGCAACGAGAATTCCTCGTACCATCCCTCTACCAAAATATCTATGGTTAGAACTGTCATAGACAGAGCAAGTCCCATGGCATTGCCGTTTGAAAACAGATGATTGTCTAGCCAAGAGATTGGGAATCTGCCCCCTACTACGTTCAAAGGTAACAGACAAATGCAGGAAACAAATAATCCCCCACAATAGAGCAAGCGCTGAAACTTGGTCGACTCGGTGGAATTTTTGATGCGCTGACCAATTATGGTAAGCGCCAAGGACAGCGGCCACGCACATACTAATGCGTTACCATTTAGGTACAGTCTAAAAGCATCTATCTTAAAAATATGCTTACATAAAGCAAAGGTTAATTCGTAGAAATAATGATAGAAGAATTTGACTTCCGCAACGCGGATATCATATCCAAATAGAGTGCGACTCAAGGTGGTGATGTTGCCCGTATGGAAAAGGAAATCGTGATAAACCTGAGTTGTTTCCCCAGACAGCACTCCCCAGTATTTGAACTGGAATGACAGCATAGACGCTATATAAATGATGAAAAACATGATCAAAAATGAACGGCTAAACTTTTCATCCTCGTTAAATAATGACGGTCGGCCATTTTTGATATGCGTCACAATAAACAACAATGACAACAGCGGACCCATTACCGTAATTACGTTAGAAACCTGGAACAAGCACTGTAGATAGAATAAGAATCCAAGGGCCGCCGCCCCAAGACCATAAGATGCTAAAAGCCTTGTTGATACCTTTAATCTGTGTGGAATCAAAAGGTCGCAAAGAAGCATTCCAGGAAGCTGTATCCAGAATGTCATGTAAAAGATAAATATTAAAGTAATGCCTAAACTAAAAGTCATCGGAAAGCCTTTCTATTTTTCGCCTGGGGCAAGCTGCCCTAATTTAAAATGCTTGCGGCAAAGCGCCACGTAAGAATCGTTTGCACCCAGCATAACCTGTGGACCAGAACGCACAACCCCGTTTTCGTTGTATCTAGTGTTGCAGGTGGCCTTGCGACCACACCAGCAAACCGTCTTAACTTCATGTATTACATCAGCGATAGCTATCAATCGCTCTGAGCCTGGAAACAGCTTGTTCATGAAATCTGTTCTAAGACCGTAAGCTACCACTGGCACATCCATAAAATCAACAATGTCAGATAGATAATCTACCTGCTCAGGGGTTGCGAACTGTACCTCGTCAACGATGATGCAATCGTATTTCTTGATTTCATCCTCGGGCATCTGCACTAAATCCTCTAAAAAAACGCATTCGTGCTCCAAGCCAATCCTAGATCGAACCACGCGCTCGCCGAATCTAGTATCTATCTCTGGCTTGACCAAAAGCGCATTCTGTCCAACCTCTTCGTAGTTGAAATGAGTCATCAGAGCATTGGCTGTTTTGGATGAACCCATCGCGCCATAATAAAAATACAACTTTGCCATTTATTAACCCCTTTACATAAATTGACAGAAGACCTTTGTCTTCTGCCAATTATAAGTCTTTATTTATTTTAAAATATAATGAAGAAAGTGTCAAAAAACTTTCTTCCATTCTTGAGTTTGAATATCTGTCGCACGATGAATCAGTCTAGCGTTTGCCTTGCCATGGTTCTTTACAAAATACAATGCCAAATCAGCTGCATTCAAGTAATCCCACGCTCTGCTCATCTGTCTTGGCAAATGATTGACTATCCCTTGCGACACAGTAAGCTTGCCTATTCCTAGATCTTCACCAACTTGTTCCATAGATTCGCGGATAAATCTGGCTACTTCGATTATCTCTTCATCCGACATGTCGTAATAGTATAGGATGAATTCGTCTCCGCCATATCTTGCTACGAATACTTTTTCATCCTCGACCCTTCTAAGGATATTACCCAATTCTTTGAGCACCTCGTCACCCTTAGCATGACCGTATGTGTCGTTGACATCTTTGAAATAGTCGATATCCATCATCTCAACGCCTAAGCTCTTACCCTCGTTGTTTGCCCATGTAAATAGCTCGTCGATTACAGTGTTGACCTTGAATCTGTTGGCTATTCCTGTGAGCGGATCGGTCTCGGCTGCCGCCGAAAGGAACATATTGCGAGTCTTTTGCTGAACAAGTTCAGCCCTAAGTCTAAGTGTGGTTGTAAAGGATTTTTTGTTGTCCTCAGACTGCTTTGAGTGGTACTGGAAATATTTGTAGGCACATTCCATCATATGCTTCTTTTGACCACGTTTTTCATACATAACAATCTTGTATTTTTCAAAATGAATACGAAGATTAATCATTTCGTCATCAAGCTCTTGAGAATCAATGTGCTTGAAGATTTTTTCGAGTTCTTCGTATTCTTCGTCTGAAAGCATCATGCTAACCAAAGCTAAAGTCTCATCAAAGTTTATGACGAAATCTTCGAATTGATAAAAAGCCTCAATACAATTAGCCTTGTATTTGCTTGCCAAATCGACATTGCCACAAGCCCTGTGATAATACCATCTGGCAATATTTACATCAATGTCTTTATCAAATTCTGGATGCTCTGATATGAGACGTTCCATCTCTTCGCTAAGATATTCAGCATTGTCAATTTTATCTTGAACGACATAGACCTTTGAAATGAGAGCATACTCACCAATTAACAAATCTGCTTTGACCTCTGGGTCCTCTATGAAACCACAACACTCGATGCCGCGATAGTGATATTCGATAGAATCCTGAAAAGCGTCCATTTCTTCACAAAGTGTGGCAAAATTTGCACAAGCTATAGCCTCTTCAACATAGAGACGATGCGCTCTTGCTATATCAATACAGTTGATGTAGCTTTCTTCACTGGTAATGAAGTTGCCCATGCTATGGTATATAATACCTAGCTCATTGTAGCATCGACATATAAGCTGGTATTCGTCAGTCTTGACTAAACCTGTAATTCCAGAAGAAAGGTAGTATAAAGCCTGAGAGAAATCCTGATTTTGACAACTGGCATCACCTAACACACAGCTGGCATAATCCTTGAGATCTTCGTTGCCCTTTTCCTGTGCCAGATCAAACAAATCACATGCTAAATCAAGGTGTTTGGCATTATCCACCTTGCGTGTTTCATTTATTCTGTTGATAAGGTCAACCACCTCTGGTGATTGTTTGCTATATACTTCTTCCAAACTATTACTCCATTAAGAACTATATTGTAACTTCTTTGTTCTCTATAAGAGAGTTTATATATCATTTTAGAAGCAACTCTTATTTGAGACTCTTCTTAAATAGATTATAGCATTATTTTCGTTACATAACCACATAAACCACGATTTAATTTTGTAAGTATAACGCAGCTGTCAACACACCATTATTTGCAGTGATATAAACGATAAGATTCTTGTTATATGGATTCTTGAACTTCATATCTAAAGAGCTTCCTGAGATTGTTGCATCCCATCCTGGTGGTAAGTAGTTGACTGGCAATGAATGTGGATGTCTTTCTGAAGCCTTGATCCCTGCCATCTTTGATGCTGCATATATAGTAGAAGAAACCTGGCAAACACCTCCACCTATTCCTTTGGAGTGCTGCTTGTTAATAAAGACTGGCGCCTCAACGTATCCTCTTGAAACGCTACGTGGTCCAATTGCTCTAGTTGCAGAGAATGTGCCACCTGGAGCAACCACTGTTCCATTTACAAAGCTAGATGCAAGTGCAATGTTCTTGGCTCTAGCAGCTGCCGCATCATACTCAGTAGCATAAGTACCTAGCAAGGTGTAGCTTTGTGGAGCTGCAAGCTCTGCGCCCACTGAAGGTGTAGCGTCACGACCTTCTGCCTTGCCGGCTGATACGTAGTGATGAATATAAGCCAATAGATTGTCGCCGTAAACGGCCTTAAGATCTGGATTCTTGAGCATATAATCTGTCGCATTGAAGGATGCGCTAGGATTTCTGCCCTCATTTATTCCAAAATAAATATAATGATTCAAAAGCCCTAAAGGACTTCCGTTCTCAGATGCAGCCACATCTGGATACATTGCAGCATAATAATTGCAATCAAAGACCTGCGAACAAGCCTGTAAATCAACATTTGCTGCTGCTTTAGCTGGTAGTGCTGGGAATAAACCTATCCCGAAAAAGAGACATGCTAAGGTTGCTATAACCCTTTTGAAGTGAATTTTTCTCATATTACCCCTCCATCAATATTGTTTTGATTTTCTCCCAGAAAATCTAGTATTGTACTAGCCCACTTTTTCATGAAATAGAAAACCATTATCTCCCCGCTACTAACTGTATTCTAGCACTTTAGAGGGGATTTTGGAATACATTGTGTGTAGGAGGGCTTGGGGGATTTTTGGGGATACAGGGTGTATATGGTTGCGGAGATTTGGGGATGCTTTGGGTGGAGGGAAACTTGGGATGATTTTTGGGGATACAGGGTGTATATGGTTGGGGGGATTTGGGGATGCTTTGGGTGGAGGGTAGCTTGGGATGATTTTTGGGGATTTGGGGCTGTTCGAATCCGTAAAAGTATTACTTTTTGCTATTTCGCGGGCTACTAATACTTATTTTGTGAATTTTCAGCAATATCATCGATTTTTGACTCATCTCAAGTATTACTTTCTCTAAATTTTTTCATTAGTAATACTTTTCCCGTCACATTTAGGCTGTTTTTTGGGTGTTTGTGAACACGGAAGTATTACTCCACCTAGGATTTCCATATTAGTAATACTTTTCCAAGATCAACAGTTCTCAAATTAATTTCTAAACCACCAATATAGACACGCTAAATATATTTCGTGGCTGTACTAACAAATAATTTGTGCATTTTAAAAATTTTTTAATTGAAATGGAAAAAAATAAAAAAATTTTTTGATATATGAAATGAAGGAGATAGTAAAGTAAAACAATTTAAAGGAATAAGAAAGGAATTAAAATAATGGATCAAAGTTTTATAAATACCGTAGATTTAGACGGAATATATGGAACCCCACAAGAAAATTTACTAAATCATGTAAATGATACTATAGTCAAAACACGGACTAATCTATCTAATATTAATGACACAATCCACTTTTTTAAGTCTTTAAGACAAAATGACTATAACATTAAATTTATAAACTCAATAATAAAAAGACTTAGAGGTAAATATAAGGTTTTTAAAAATTCGGAAGAAACTTTATATGATATAAAAAAAACATTGCAAAAATCCAATAATTTTACTGAAGAGAATTATAATCATTTTCGTGATTTTCTCACTAGTGTAGAAGATCCTATTAGTAACTATGAAACTTCAAAATTCGATCTCTATGAATCTAGCTATAAGAAAATTTGCAAAAAGAACCAATCATTAGTCTACAAATTAATTTCTAAACTAGATAAAATAGCAGAAATTAATGAAGCCTACGCATCAAACGGCCCTAATTATAAATATTCTTCATTAAAAAGTGACTATAAACAGTTATTAAAACAGCATGAAACAAATGATGCAACAAGTGATTATTACCTCAAAAACATTCTTACAAAACTAAAAGAAAATCGATTACTCGAAAGGTCAATGCGAACATTATCATTACTCAGCCAGTCTGGGGAAACTATGGTTGAATTAGACACTTGGATTAACGAATTAAGTAATCTCACCGATGATTTAAATGATATAGTTGGAAATGAATACTGCAATAACGAATACGTCCAAAATACCCTGCGTAAGCTAAATGATATACTTGAAACGCATAAACAGAATAAATTGGTTTTAGAAGAAAGTATAGAAAACATTGAAGCAATAATAAATGATGGAGATTATATTTCTATAGTATCATACAATGAACGTTTAAAACATAATTATGCAATTAAGAAAACTATTAAACACGGTGAAAAACTTATAAAAAATAAATATTTAGACTTAAGTAAGCAAACCAGAGGATTTATTAAAGGTTATATACGTAATAATAATAATATTGATCCTCTCTTTGATGTTGTATTCCCAAAAAATATTTCTAACGAAGACCGAAAAAAAATTGAAGATAGATTTTTAGCTGAACATGCCAGAGAAATATATATTATGTTTAAAGCTTCAGTTGAAATTGAAAACGATGAGAAAGAAAAAAGCAATGTCAATATTCACGATATTGTAAATGATAATAGCTTTCAAACAATGTTTAGCAATAGACTGAAAGCTGAGACCTGGTTTGAATATAGCGCTTCATTATTAGATTATCAAAAAGTTGTAAACAACCTGAAGCCAAATCAAAGAAGTAGGACTATAGAGGATATAAAAAAAGCCACTCTCAGAGACCTTCGTAAGATGTCTATTAATTACAATGATGATTATCTAACCCCAATGAACAATGTCAATGTATCTACAAAAATACGACAATACATAGAAACTCATCATGGAAATTTTGTACAGCCTATTCTAGAATATGAAACTACAAAATATAAAACAAGTATTAACCCGGGACTAGCATCCAACCATGTTGCAAACCGTTCCGCGCAAGTTGATAATGGCACAACAAGTTCGACTTCAGTACCAAGATTAACACTTACTGATACAGATAAAAATAATTTTGATGTCAATTACAATGGGCGTGAATATTATAAAGTTCCTATAAATGAATCACCATCAAAGTCGCCAACAAATAATTTCAAACGTATAAATAATTAACGGAGGAAAATAAAATGAGAAACAGAAATTTCAATTTACAAAATGACCCACGTAACGAAGCAAGCACTTCAACAAGCACTCATAGTGAGGAGCCTTTTGAGGAATATTTTGATAAATCGCTCATAATAGATGAGAGCTATTCAGAAGACAACTCAAAAAGTTTTATGATTCAAGGAGTTAATAATATTGAAATAATATCTCCAAATAAAGATAAGCAAGGTGTAGAAAAACGAGAAGTAGAATTTTTAAAAAAAGAATACAAAATGCTGCTTGGTAAAGCAGAAAAAATTCGAGATACAATGTATGATATTGTAAAAGTTTTTTCCCAAAAAAATGCGTTTTATTATAATGACTGTGAAGATTTAGTATCTAAAAAAATAGATAATTATACGTTAGATTATTTCAAGGTAGATAACGTTTGCAAGGAATTAAAAAGTAAACTAGATTCTTTATCTCGTTTCATCCCACATACTATTGTCTACGACACTAATGACGATAAAGAATTCCGCAATAAGGCATCTAGTTACACTTTCGAAAACATCAAGGATCTATATTTAAACGATATTAACCACATTACATGTTTATATTATTGCAGACAATGTATAGGCCTAGCCAAGAATATTCTTTCCATTAACAAAGAAATGGACAAAAGCCTACTATATACAGCTAATTCAACATACACAGAAGAAGCCGAAGAAAATTTAAACCTCTATAAGCAATCTGAACAACGGATTTATGAGGCAGGTAACGATGAAGTTTTCGATTCATCTGTGGTAAAATCTTGGATTGATGATATGGAAGCGTTAGACAGCGATTATCAAAAAGCTGTTAATGAATATGTAAACCTAATAAATCAACTAAATCAACGCAATCTTCATTGGATAAGACCAAATCGCGTTGATTCATATCAAAATTCATCTTATAACAACCTCAATCCTACGAATCCTTTACCTATGATGGGAAATACTCGCACACAAAACAACGCTAATACCCGTCGTACTAATATGAGTAGAGGCAATGGTTAGGTTTTTAAATAATTTGTAAAGAAATTGCAACGAATAAAGAATAAAGACAAGTATATAAAACCCACAAGGCTGCCGCGAAATGCGGCAGCCTTGTTCTGTTTGTCCCAAATTTCAAGCCAAGCTAAACCATAACAATTATCCTCTTACGAAAAAACACATTTTTTTTATGAAAAACTAAAGAATTTTTCTAAAAATGGAAAAAAGTAGAAGCATTTTATTGATTAGTAAATGTAGAAGGCACTTACACTGCGTATTTAAAAATCTATATCAATATACTAGCTATTCTAGCTAAGAGTTGATGCAGGTGGATATGCTTTCTACGGGAACGTATAAATAACTAATAAGTAACGGAGGTAAAGAAAAATGCCAAAACCAAATAATATCCATGAAGATGATAGGGAATTCTTAAATTCTACAATTGTAGCGGGAACCGATGACAGTGTTTTATTCAGTAATCCTAAGGAAGACTGTATAGAAAAATGCGAGGAAAATATCAAATTACTAAAAGGCATTATAGCCAACATTAGAATCCTTGAAATGTATCATAAAAACGATAATGCGAATTTACATAACACTTTAAAAAATTATATTCGAGAATATAAACGCTATAATAAATCACTAGACAATTTAAATAACAAAGAATTTAACGATGTAGAGTTAGCAAATAAATTAACAACATTAATAAACAACAATATTGAACTCAAACGAGTAAGAAATATGACTATTAATCATCTAACTGAAACTTTTAAGGAGTTAATAAGTAAAAATATAACTCTATCAAACTCAATAGCTAATACATATCTAACTTTTGATATAACTCAAACAGACACAAATAGCCGCATTTATTCCTCAGATATCGCACTCATGGACAAATTTAGTGATAGATACAAGTACTTAAGAAAAAAGGTATCCCAAAAAGGCTTAACTTCCATTAAGTATAGAAAAGAAATTCTTGATTTAATGAAGGATAATGAAGCTCTTACGGCAATACATGAGGATATGCGCCGAGGCCTTATGCCAAAGCATATTAAAGAAAATCCAATTTTGAATTCTCCCGAACAAGCCCGTTTTAGTGGTCCTTATCCGAATTCAAATAGTAGTGGTGAATCTAGTATAACTAACACACCTACCACATCTACGAAAACTAAAGCTGAATATGGACGTAACGCTTATAATAAACGACAAGGTCTTCCGAATTTTTTTAATTTTAAAAGGGGATAGTTCACAAGATTGTATAGGTATAAAACTCAAAGGCTGCCGCGAAATGCGGCAGCCTTGTCTTATCTTCATTATGACCAAAGAATATGTCTTTACTGGCGGCTTTGCTCGGCAAGTTCTTTACGCTTGCGGATTGCCCAAGCTCTGAGACCCTTTTTCTTTTTGGTGTCTGCTTGAGTGTTAGAACCGCGAAGTCCTTTGACTTTGGTAATGTATAGGCCTGAAACTGTGGCCTTAACTTCTTTTTTGACTGGCATATCATCGAAGATTTCTTCCTTGCAAAGGAGAGTCATCATCTGAGGGCCAACCTTAGCCTTAACAACAGGAACCTTTAATCCCTTTTGGTACCAAGGTACTGAGCTAAGTACACCCGCAGGAAGATCTGCATCCTTAAACTTCATACGCTTCTTGTCAATGATAAGCATTGATACCTGCTGCGCAACTGCAGCCATCTGCTCTTCTTGCTTTGCCATCTGGTCTTGAGCCTTTTTGTATCTTTTGTTCATCCAGAAAATCAAGGCTGCCATAACCACGATAACTATCAGCAACACTATCACCCATGTTGGCATAAACTATCCTCCTAATCTATGGCTCCGTCTGAGCCGCAACTAGGACAATTCTATCATGGTACAAATACAAAATCAACATATACAAATACTTGCGAGAAATTTCATTTTACAAACAAAAATCCTTCTTAGCGGACACACTTACTTTATATTTTCATAATAAAGAATAAATCTAGAGCTTCCAAATGTCCTGATTATACTGGGCAATTGTGCGGTCGCTAGAGAAGAATCCTGCATTGGCAATATTCTTTATCATCTTGCGTCCCCACTCAAGGCGATTCTCGTATGCTCCATAAGCCTTTTCCTTTGTTACGCAGTAATCCTTGAAATCAGGAAAGGTCATGAACCAGTCCTTGTTTAGCAGCTCATCATAAAGGCGATGCAGATTTTCCTTCTGCCCAACCTCAAGCATTTTGTCGGAGATTATGAAATCAACGCACTTTTTAAGGTTTGCATCCTTAGCGTAGTAATCTTTTGAAACGTAGCTTGCATCCTCGTAGCGCTTGATAACTGTATCCGAATCGTCACCAAAAATGAAGATGTTGTCATCGCCCACAAACTGGTGCATCTCTACGTTTGCGCCATCCATTGTGCCTATTGCGATTGCGCCGTTTAGCATGAACTTCATGTTCGATGTACCCGAAGCTTCCTTGGATGCAAGGGAAATCTGCTCGTGAATATCACAGGCTGGAATAAGCTTCTCCGCCAAGGTTACGTTGTAGTTTTCAACCATCACAACCTTGAGATATGGGCTCACCTCCGAATCCTTTGCAATAATCTCTGACAAGCAAAGGATAAGATGGATAATATCCTTTGCAATCACGTATGCCGGAGCCGCTTTCGCACCAAAAATCACAGTGATTGGACGCACAGGCTTCTTACCCGCCTTAATCTCAAAATACTTGTTGATGACGTAAAGAGCGTTCATCTGCTGACGCTTATATTCATGAAGTCGTTTGATTTGTATGTCGTAGATGCTGTTCTCGTCAAGCTGGATATCCTGCGTCTTCGCCAAATAATCCTTCAAAACAGACTTTCGCTGATTCTTCACATCCAAGAACTTCTGAACAACCCCATCATCGTTAATGAACTGTTCAAGCTTTTTCAGCTGGGTGGCATCCTTCTTGAAGCCCGGTCCGATGAGCTCCTCCACAAGGGTTGCAAGCTCAGGATTGCAGTATAGCAACCAGCGGCGGAAAGTAATTCCGTTTGTCTTATTGTTGAACTTTTCAGGATAAATCTTATAAAACTTGTGAAGCTCAGTCTCCTTCAAAATTTCTGTGTGCAAGGCCGCAACGCCGTTGATGGAAATACCATAGTGAATATCCATATGCGCCATGTGCACGAGTCCATCACGGATGATAGCTACGTCAGGATCTGGAATTCTCTTGGCTATGCGGTTGTGCAGTTCGCGGATAATTGGCATAAGCTGCGGAACAGCCTTCATCATAAATTTTATAGGCCATTTTTCAAGAGCCTCGGCTAGGATTGTGTGATTGGTGTAAGCGCAGCATTTTGAGACTACGCTGATTGCCTCGTCCATGGTAAGTCCACGAATCTGAAGGAGTCTGATGAGCTCTGGAATTACCATTGATGGATGGGTATCGTTAATCTGAATCACAGCGTAATCCGCAAGGTCGTATAGCTTTGACCCTTTTTCCATAGCCTCATCTATAATAAGCTGAGCTGCATTACTCACCATGAAATACTGCTGGTATACACGCAACAATCTGCCGTTATCATCGGAATCATCCGGATAGAGGAAAAGCGTAAGATTCTTCTCAAACTCACTCTTATCAAAATCGATGCCACTTGTAATAATCGATTCGTCCACAGTCTCAACATCAAATAAGTGGAGCTTGGTTGTCACAGAATCGTAGCCTGTAACATCGATATCGTACATCCTAGACTGAACGTTGAAGCCACCAAAATCCACCTGATAGGTCTTCTCGGTTTTGGTCATCCAGCTATGCTCTGACATCCAAGGATTTGGCTCTTCTTTTTGCAGGTTGTTCTTGAATACCTGCTTGAAAAGTCCCATGTGATAAGCCAAGCCAACACCATCACCGTTCAACCCAAGAGTGGCTATAGAATCCAAGAAGCACGCAGCAAGTCGGCCAAGTCCACCGTTACCAAGGGATGGCTCCACTTCGCTTTCTTCTATTTCAGCAAGAGATTTTCCGTTTGCCTCAAGTTCTGCCTTCACCTGGTCATACAGACCTAGATTGATAAGATTGTTTGATAAAAGCTTTCCGATGAGGAACTCGGCGCTGATGTAGTAGAGCTTTTTCTTTCCGCCGACGATTTCCTTATCCTGTGCCTTATCTTTGATGTATTCTAGTAGGCCGATGTAAATCTCCTCGTTGGTGCATTGATTCATATGTCGACCAAATCTAATCTTGATATACTCATCTACTTTCATATACTCCTCCTCGTTTATAGCTATTCATGAAATCTCAACATGTCAAATACACTATGATTATAATGCTAAGTTTATCCCTCCATCTTGCGCAAATCTATTAAAAAGTGATACTATTCTATCATGATAAATATACATGAGTATCAATCGATACACGAAATCAAGAGTCACTTTGACTACAATATTCCTTACAACACCTATCCTTGTACTATTCCGCTAGACTTTGAGTCGGTACCACTTCATTGGCACGAGGATGTGGAGTTCATTTATGTCAAAAAGGGAACTGGCCTTGTAGTCATCGACGGCAAGGAGTACTCAGTTTATGCCGGCGACATCGCACTGATTATCCCTGGCATCGTGCATGGGATTTATCAGTACAAGGACGAGCCTATGGAGTATGAAAACATCATCTTTGATGGGAAGATGTTTTCTTCTACTACTGACGATTTTTACGACAAGTTTTTGCTGCCATTTTTTCAAAACACGGTGCTTGTTCCGCGGATTTTTAGGCAGGGCGTTACTGGCTACGAGAGCATTCGCAGATATTTGGACGCCAACGACAACATCTCCCGCCATCGTGAAGGAGCTTGGGGGCTTGCCATCAAGGGCAATATGTATCTTCTCCTTTTCGACTTGGTAACCCTTTACGAGATGCCCGCATCCGCGGATAACAGCCGTCGGATTGATCGACTAAAACCTGTTATTAAATTTGTAGAAAACAATTATAGTACTAGGATATCTGTCGCTGAAATGGCAGATTTGGCTGGATTTTCCGAGTCTCATTTTATGCGATTTTTCAAGGAATGCTTTGGAGTTAGCTTTGTGACTTATCTAAACGATTACAGGCTTTCCATGGCAGCAAGACTGCTGATTTCTACCGAGGATAGTATTCTTGGAATCTCCCAACTAGTTGGATTTGAAAACTTATCCCACTTCAATAGAAGCTTTAAGAAAAAATATGGGCGAACACCGAGGGAATATCGATGATTTACAATTCAAGCTTGTTTCTCTAGCGTACTGTTAACATCTTTTATTCAATTATTTGTTCTATTATGTTTGTCTTCAAAAACTTTTGTTTTCTTCCATAGTTCACTTTTTTCATAATTTTAATAATTTTTTTATTTTTGTATGGAAAAATCATTGATTTTTTTTTGAACTATATATAGAAACGAAAATTTTAGGAGGATAAACATGTCAAGAGATTTTAATTTTACAAATATAGTATGGGTTTCAGACGAATATGTATCACGAAAACAAGATAAAGATCACTCTTTTCCTGATAATAAAGATGAATGTAGACCTTATGCCGTAATTACCAAAAAAGGTAAAAAAAATAAAATAACAAAAATATATCTACCTCTTACCACCCAACCGCATAACGATGGTAATGGCTATATGCGCGTAAACGATGAGAATCAAAATTTTAAATTTGGAATAAGTACATTATACAATGTTACTAATATACCTACTACAGACATTCGTCGTGCACCTAAAAACAAAGACGCTATTACCGACGAACGGTACGGGCTAATCGAATACGAAAAAGACTGGTTTTCAAAACCTGAAAATATCAATAGAGTAATAGAAAAAATAAATGCCTTAAATATACAAGAAAGAAAAATAGCAGCTCTAGAAGAGGAAATTGTACGAATACAAGAAAGAAATAAACGTACAATAGATGGTCTTAGAGCGAAAAATTCTGGTTTGAAAGAGGAGCAAATACAGTTCTTTGAACAAAATGATATAATACTAGCACTCAAAGAAGAAATAAAAAAGCGGGAATCAAATTTTGCAATTCAACAAGTTGCGCTTAGTGAGGCTGAGGATGCGCTTAATAAAACAAAAGTTGAACTTGATAATTCTAACAAGTTACTTAAGGAAGAACAAGAAGAGACCAAGAGACTGGAAGAAACGATAAAGAGACTTGAAGAAGAAAACGAGGAAAAGAATAGAATAATCGAAGAACAGAATAGAAAAATTGAAGAATTATTAAGACGACTCAATCCATCGATAAATCAATCAGAACTTGAGCCGACAACTGTTGAGGCTGAACCACATAGTGGCCCTGCAACTGTTGAGGCTGAACCACAAAGTGGCCCTGCAACTGTTGAGGCTGAACCACATAGTGCCCCTGCAACTGATGGGCCTGAACCACAAAGTGGCCCTGCAACTGTTGAGGCTGAACCACAAAATGCCCCTGCAACTGTTGAGGCTGAACCACAAAATGGCCCTGCAACTGTTGAGGCTGAACCACATAGTGCCCCTGCAACTGTTGAGGCTGAACCACATAGTGGCCCTGCAACTGTTGCGGCTGAACCACATAGTGGCCCTGCAACTGATGGGCCTGAACCACAAAATGCCCCTACAACTGTTGAGGCTGAACCACAAAGTGGCCCTGCAACTGCTACGGCTAAACCAAAGAAAAAGCGTAAAAAGACTAAGAATAATAGTTCTGGATCAAATAAGGATTCTGCACTAGACACTCTCCGTTCATTAAGAAAAAATTGTTCTACTGGTCTGGAGGAATTGAAAGAATTAAAGGACAAACATTTAAAAGAACTAATTCACTCTTTGTACAACGACTATTTATTACCTGATATAGATAATAAGATAGAACAAATGAAGAATCCTAATGCATCTATAAATAATGAAGTCACTAATAAGCTCAAATCAATGGTAAAAAGGACTAAAAAACTACAAGGACAGATATACCCTCCTACAGAATTATTAAAAGAACGAAGCGACAAGTCGGAGTATATTTCATATTTATATAATAAATATTTTAACGATATTAAAAAGGAATATAAAGATTTTCTAGAAAAGAATGACTATTCTTCAGAAGAATTTGATAAATTTAATAATAATATAGAATATATAATTAATCGTGTTCAAATCAATTCACTTAACGAATTAATTAGCCATTTCGATAAGTATAATTCGCTAATAGAGATGTGTGCATCTGATCTAGAGGGTATAAAAAACCAATATATAAAATATCAAATATCCCGTTTATACGCAAGAATTATAGCATGCGCTGGTGTAGTAAGAAAACACTTGGCGAACATCAAAATAAGTGAAATAAAAAAATCCTATACTGTATATGAACAAGCAGTATGCAAGGTTTTAAATACAACAAACGAGATAGATTCAATATTAACTAAAGATATATACGAATCTATTAAAAATATTGATAATAATTTTTGCGATAAATTTTTTGCTGATATCTACGATTATTTTGATAGGTTTATGAATGAAGAAGGTTTCAACGTAACTGTATTTATTAAAAATATAAATAACTCCATCGAATCATTAAAAATAATTGTAAGTTCTCTACAAAACGAGCTACTGCCATTATTAAAAAGCGCCCAGCAAAATAAAGATGCCAAGACGGCACTGAAATTTATTGCATTTTTTAAAGTTATCAACGAAAAATATGACACGTTTAGTAATAAAATAAAATCCACCAAGGATGTCATGAAAGAAATGGATGATTTCATGAAAGAAATCGATGATTGCATAAAAATATTTAAAGAAGATATTTCTAAGCATTCTATGACATCAAAGCCATACCCTAAATCAGATGAGCCTCCAACGAAATTATCTCGCAAAGGATCCAATTCTTCAATTAGTCATACTCCTACAGAAAAACCAACACCCAATACTCAGTCAGCTTAACAAAGGACGCAAAGGATAATCAAAAAACTTCCAGCACCGCGCTGGAAGTTTTTGATTTACTTATAGTATTTGCTAGATTATAGTCTTTGTTCCATGTACTGAGTGAACAACTGCTCTACTGGTACACCTGCATTTTGAAGGTTGGCGAACAATTGATCAAAGGTCATTGTTTCCGTGTACTGCTGCAATCCGACTGAATCGCCCTCCTTGATTTCTATTGCTGATGATGGGATATCGTGGATATCAACATCTGCATCTGATGTAACGATATGAATTGTTCCATAGGTAATTGCATCAGTAGCAAGCTTGCAATCGATATTGCCATACTTGCCTTGTGTGTCAAATGTGATATCGTACTTCATCTGCTCAAGCTGTTTTTCGAAAGCATCCTTTGCTTCACCTTTTTCAGCTGGGTCTACGATGACTTCGCCTTTAAGATTACCCTTGCGGTACTCTTTGTAATCAAAGTCGACAACTTGTATTGCAACCGACTCCTCATCGTTTTCCTTAACTAAAATGTCGGCATTAACCTTCTTGCCATCGTTTGAACCTGTTGCTGTGATAGATTTGCTAGCACTTTCGCCATCGCAAGAATATTCTATAGCAAAATCTTCGCCGTCTTTCAACGTATATACGTATTCCTTAGTGTCTGGAGTTAAAACATTTTCTGACTCAACACCGATAAGCTCGTTCTTCTTGTCTGTGTAAAATGTTAATGTTCCGATTTCAGCACCTCTTGATTTTTCTTTATCGAGGGCTTTTACCTTTTCCTTCTTTGCTTTAACATCTTTTTCTACAGCTTCTTTAACATCACCATACCACTTTTCAAAATCAAATGATGTCTTTGCATAATCAGCTGCTGCAACATCCGCAATTACGATTTCATCGCGGAATGATGAATTAGCTGTAAGCAACTGAAGAACCTCTTTAAGTTCGGCATCCTGAAGGAATTCTTCCTCGATAGCGATATCAATCGACGCCTGAGTTTTCTCATCTATAACAGCAGTGTAACCTGTTGCATTCTGTGAGATTTTACCTACTTTTATTTCTTCCTTATCATCGTTCTTTTCTACTTCATCAAGATTGTCTATGAAAAGGCTGGCATACTTCTTTGTAACTTTTCCTATCTCATTTGCCCTAAGGACCTTGTCTTCACCCTTTTCCAACGCTGCATATGCATTGATAACATCTTGGAATGCATTTCCATCCTCGCCATTTGCGTTCATTGAAATGAAGGCACTAGAAAGCTCAGGGATTTGTACATATATCATGCCAGATGCATAGTCCACAGCCATGACACCGGTTGCAACATCTGTGCCGTTAATACCGGCTATTAAATCCATAGACATATGCTCAGAATCTGCACCGGTCTTCATTGTGATGCTAGCATTTTCCAACCAGCTGAGATCCATACCTGTTGTAGCAAGGATCTGCTGAATTCCATCCTCAATATCGATTGAAGCAGTTATTACCTGACTAGACTTTTCCTTGTGTGGCTCAGCATATGACTTGTTGTACACAGTGCCGTTTTCTTCGAAGGATTTGTCCACATAGCCAACGACCGCTTTCTTTAACTGGCTCTTTGGTCCAGCGTAGATGTTTGTGTAATAATAGAATCCAACAGCTGCTGCAACTGCCAAAAGGAAAACTATTATGATTGTGATTATGAGACCAGCCTTACCCTTTTTCTTCTTTGGCTCTGGGATGTTGTGAGGGTCGTAGGCATCACCATAAACGCTCTGTCCTGATTCCTGTGAGTAATAAGAAATTGGCTGCACAGGCTGCTCTTGATAATATGGCGCTGGCTGTACAGGTTGCTCCTGGTAATAAGGATCCTGCTGTGTTTGCTGCCCGTAACCCATATCCTGCTGATATACTTGCTGTTGTGGTTGTGCCTCCTGCTGAGCGTACTGAGATAATTCCTCTGTAGGCAGAGATAGCTCTTCTGTAGGTGCTTCTTCAGATGCGGTAGCTGCAAGAACATCATCCACTGTAAGCAAACCATCCTCTTCTGGAATCTCTAAATCTGCATCCTCCTCTAGAGTTGGCGAAGAAATTACTGGAGTCTCAACTGCTGCAGGTGTCTCCACTGTTGGAGCTTCTACAGTTGGTGCTTCTGAAACTGCTGGTTCTTCTGTAACTGGTTCTACAGTCTCTTCCACTACTGGCTCTGCTACATTTGCAGTATCCTCCACTACAGGAGTTTTTACAGCTGGCTCCTCTGTAACTGTGCTCTCTTCTGCTGATGATTCCACAACAGGAGCTTCCACAGTTGGCTCTTCTGCAACTGCTGGTTCCTCGACTACTGGTGTAGGCTCCTCTACTTCAGGCTCTACAACAGGAGTTTCTACTGCAGGCTCCTCTTCAACTACTGGTTCAACTACAGGAGCTTCAGCCACTGGCTCCTCCACTACTGGTTCTGGTTGCGCTGGTACAACTGGCGCAACTTTCGGAACTGGGGTTCCGCATTTTGGACAAAAGTTTATATTGTCCGGTAGTTTAAATCCACATTTAGAACAAAACATATTATTCCTCCCTATCTAAGATATTTTATTCCTTCCAACTCAGGTTAAAATGCAACTATCTGCTGCATTTCAACCACTGGATTAAGCATCAAACTTAATCATGCTTAAATAATATATGATTTCAATTATAAATTCTTCAGCATTTCCTGAACTTCTCGAATTTCCTCATCAGTCGCATTCTCATGACCTTCTGTCATACGATACAATTCTGCAAAATCGTCAAAAGGCATATCTGCGGCCGCCTTCAAAACTCTTTTAGTTGATTCGAGGTCGTCTGGATTATCTTCACCATATTCATCTAATGGCTCAGCGCCGTCCCATCCATCACTTCCACCATGAATATTGTGAAGCGCGTTTGCAATCTCCATATCATCACCTGTTGCAAGTGCGTCGCTTAAATACTTGTATTTTTTGTAATATATCTCGGGTACCCCCGCCTTTTCAAGGTTGCCCAAGACTGATGTAAGATTAAGAGATTTAATAGCATTATATGCTTCTTCATCAGAAAGATTATTCGGATCTATCACATTTGTAGGAACTGACATATCCTCAATCTTTTCAAACGAATATGCAATATTAAGCGTAAGCAATGATGCGTCACCCGACTTGACATCTAAATCCATTTTCGCATTATTGGACTTTGTATCAAAAGTAATCACATAATCTGCCAAAGTAAATGCTTCCATTGGCGAACCTTTAAAACTATCCGTAGCAAAACTATCAAGCTTAATTTTAACTTTACCCTTGCTCTTCTCATAAGGTGTTAACTCAAAATCTTCAACAGCAAGTGTACAAACATCTTTGTCGTTTACAGAAACTTTGTACTGACCACTAAATTTATCACTCTTATCTTCGCCTTGACCTTCCATTACGAAGGAATTTTTGCCATCTTTCTTACCATTGATTAAAAGTCCTGAATTATTACCATCTTCAGT
>JAEEGJ010003121.1_pt1 | contig 67657 bp, 58 predicted proteins | sample 8958761 | NCBI WGS metagenome assembly JAEEGJ01 (sample SAMN16246546, study PRJNA631951) | gut metagenome | biome: gut microbiome; feature: rumen; material: RS-attached | host: Bos | place: Iran: Karaj | collected 2018-10 | reverse complement strand
TGTCAGGGCCCTGGGATATGCCGAGATGGAAGGCAAGGGCATTGACGAGGGTGGACTCATAGTGGCCGTGGCCGGGATGCACCACCATTCCGGCCGGCTTGTTGAGCACCAGCACGTCTTCATCTTCATAGACGATGTCGAGCGGGATGTCCTGGGGCAGTATCTCCACTCCGCGGCGCCGGTCGGGCATCACGAAGCGTATCACGTCTCCGGGCCGGACTATGTAGTTGGCTTTCACGGTCTTCTCCCCCACTTGCACGAACCCTTCCTTGATGGCGCACTGCACCCGGTGGCGCGAGGTCTTCTCCATGTGCGCCGCCATATACTTGTCTATGCGCAAGGGGTCCTGTCCGGGATCGACTTCCATGCGGAAGTGCTCGAACATCTCCTGCTCTTCGTCCTGGAGGAAATCCGGATCAGTCAGAGGTCCGTTCTGCATCGAGGGAGAGGTAGAGGGTCACTCCCGTGCCCATGACTGTCGGATAACCGGTCGCGGAGGGACGCTGGGAATAGACCACGGCGTTCAGGGAATCAGTATAGCTGCGGACCGTCTTGTCGAAGAACAGGCCGCTGACATTCAAGGAGTTGTCGTGCAGGGCATCCACGGCGCGAAGATACTTGAAGCCGTGGAGATTGGGCACGTAGGTCATGGCGTCGGAGCCGTTGAGGCCGAGCACCAGGTCGATCACGGAGCCGGTGTAGAGCTGCCTGCCGGGCTCCACGTCATTCCCCCTGTAGAGCTGGCGGAGCACGTTGTTCGTGGCGATGTCGCTGACATAGTTCAGCCGTCCGAGCACAAGCCCCTTGGAGGAGAGTTCGGCCCTGGCCTGCCGGAGCGACACGTGCACAAGGTTGGGCATAGAGACCTTCTTGGGCACTATTGAATTGATTGTCAGGGAAATCTTGCGTCCAGGCTTCACCTTGGAGCCGGCCTTGGGAATCTGGCTCACCACGGCCCCGCGCGACATCCTCTTCATATAGACCGAGTCGATGACCTGCACGCGCAGGCCGGCGGCTGAAGCGGTGGCGGCAGCGTCACGCACGGTCTGGCTGGTCATGTCGGGCACGGTCACTTCCTTGCCGTGCCTGGTGCGGATGGAAAGGAAGATGCTTGCGGCACCTACTATGAGCACCACGAAAAGCACACCGAGCAGCAGATTCCTGACTATCCAGTTGCCGAGGACGGATTTAGTCTTCTTTGCCATAATCAGAGCAGTATGATTCCGCGCACCACGAGCACGAGACCGAAGCCGATGACGGCGTAGCCCGCAATCTTGTTCACGCGGTTGATGGTTTCAATATTGAAGCGTTCGCGGAGTTTGTCGGCAGCAAAGGCCAGGGAAAACCACCATGCCAGGGCCCCGATGAACACGCAGAGCGCGATGAGCCACACAGGACTCACCGAATTGCCCACATCCAGCCGGAAAAGAGTCACCAGGGCGAACATATAGGCGATGGCGCCAGGGTTCGCCAGGCAGCAGCCTGCCGCCTGGAGAGCGTACTGGACCGCCTTGCTCTTGCTCGTCTCAGCCACCATTATCTTGGTCTCCAGGGGCTTGCGGCGGAGCATAAAGAAGCCGAGCACCGCCACCAGGATGCCTCCGCCGATGAAAATCCAGAGTTCGTGCCTGGAGAAGAAATCGCTGACCACCATGAAGGCGAAGAGACTGGCAACTGCAAAGAAAGTGTCCACGATGGCAGAGCCCGCTCCGGCTGCAAGACCGGCCATGCGCCCGTGGCAGAAAGACTTCTGCATCACGAGCACCGACACCGGCCCCACGGGGGCTGATGCAAGGATGCCGATCAATATGGCTTTCAGGAGCTCTATAAGCATAGCCCACAAAGATACAAAACTATTTCTTCGGAAGCAAGCACCTGACCGTGAGGAGAGCCAAAAGCAGGAGGAAAACCAGGGTGCAGACCCTGCCGGCAATATCTCCGTGGCGCGTAAAGAAACTCTGGCGGGTGTTCACGTTCACCGTGCCGCGAAGCGTCGCTTCCTTCCACCAGGGCCCCTGCTGCAGGATGCGCCCCCGCTGGTCTATGAAACAGCTGATGCCGCTGTTGCCGCAGCGGGCGATGTCGCGCCGGAGCTCGATTGCCCGGAGGGAACTGTAGCTGAGATGCTGCCTGTAGCCGGGAGTATTGCCCCACCAGGAATCGTTCGTGATCACGGCAAGGAAGCCGGCGCCCCGCGAAGCATAGCCCGAGCAGTACTCCCCATAGACGGATTCATAGCACACGGCGCAGCCCAGCGGCGTGCCGTCCGAGAGATGGAGAAGCGAAATCTCGTCCTGGCCGCTGTCGCGGGCCATCATAGGACGCCCGCCGTTGAACTTTCCGGCCAGCCAGTTGTCCAGCGGCACGAATACCTTGGGGTAGGGCGTAAGCTCCGTGCCGACCACAAGCTTGCTCTTGTGGAAGACCTCCGTGCGGCCGTCCGAAGACAGCATAAGGGCGCTGTTGTGCGGCACCCTCCAGCCCTGGCCGTAAGGATAGCAGAGCAGCCCGGGAGGCGATGATGTGAAGAAAATTTCGTTGGTGGCGGCGCCGAAAAGCAGGTCCGTACCCGGATAGTCCTGCAGGAAGGAATGGAAACGCTGCCAGGTCGGAGATGACGGTATATCATTGAGAATCACGTCGAAAGTGAAGGTCTCGGGAGCCAGCAGCAGATCGGCCGGGGCGGTTTTGAGGGAATCGGCAAGCAGGCGCAGGAGCACGTCGGTCTGCTGCGCCTGGCTCATCGATTCGAATTTCTTGTAGGGGTCGAGGTTGGGCTGGCCTATGACCACATCGACCGTGCGTTCGGAGCGTTCCTCATATGTATGATACATTATTCCGGAACACAGCAGCGGCCCCAGCAGGACGAGGCCGAGGGCGGAAAGGGCGGCGGCCCTTGCCTTGCCGTTCCAGCGCTGCCAGCGGCCGCTTCCAAGGGAGGTCAGCAACCCGAAGATTCCGAGGTTGGCGCACCATATCCACAGGGAGCCGCCGAGGGTGCCGGTGACGCTGTACCACTGTATGTCCCCTACGCTGGTGGCAAAAGCATTGCCCAGCACAAGCCAGGGCCAGGATATCTCGGCACTCGTCAGATACCAGCGCTCCCAAGCGATCCAGGCCACGGCGAGGAACACATAGGGCACCACTCCCCCGAGACGCTTGCGCGAAAGGCGGAACAGTCCGAAAACAAGCGACATCTGCAACGAATTGGCCAGGACGGCGAAAATGCCGCCGCCCACCGTGGCATTGCACACCCAGAACGTAGTCAGGGCGTTCCAGAGCACGAAAGTGCAGTAGTGCCAGATCCAGAAGCGCTTCACTCCCGCTCCCTGCGCTATGTATTCGGCAAGGAGCAGGGGCACCAGCGCCACCAGCGAGAGCAGCCCCGTGTGCGGCACAAGCCAGGGGATGCTGAGCAGCACGGCCGACGCCGCGCAGAGGCACCATAGCGTAGCCTTCGTCGACAGAGTCCGGGCCATGGCTTATTCCGTGGCCTTGAAGTACCTGTAGCTGTTGACCTTGAGTTCGCCCACGGCAGGCTCGTCGCAAGCTATGATGCCGGCGGGATGGTTCTGGAGGGCGCTGAGGGTGCAATAGTGCGAGATGGGGCCTTCGACCGCATCCTTGATGGCGCGGGCCTTCTTGGATCCGAATGCCAGCACCACCACTTCCTTCGCTCCCATGACGGTCGCGACACCGACGGAAAGCGCCTGGGCGGGGACTTTCTCCAAGTCGCCGTCGAAGAAACGGGAGTTGACTTCGCGGGTCTCGCGGGTCAGAGTGATCACGCGGGTGCGGGACTGGAGGGAAGAGAAGGGCTCGTTGAATGCGATGTGGCCGTCTTCCCCGACGCCGCCGAGGAAGAGGTCGAATCCACCGGCCGCCTCGATGGCTTTCTCATAGGCAGCGCACTCGGCCGCAAGGTCGGGAGCGTTTCCGTCGAGGATATGGATGTTGGCGGCGGGCTCGTCGATATGGTCGAAGAGATACTTGTGCATGAAGCTGTGGTAGCTCTCGGGATGCTCGACGGGAAGGCCGACATACTCATCCATGTTGAAGGAAACCACGTTCTTGAAGGACACCTTGCCTGCCTTGACAAGGCGTATGAGTTCGGCATAGGTCTCGATGGGAGTGGAACCGGTGCAGAGGCCGATGACAAAAGGCTTGTCGGAGACTGCGGCCTTGGCGTTGATCTTGTCTGCGATGTAGCGGGCGGCCCACACGGAGGCCTCAACCATGGTGTTGCGAATGATAACTTGCATAAATATAAAATGTTAGAATAATTTCAAGAAAACTTCTATTGCCTGATATTCGGCCATGCCGAGCTGGTCGTAGAGGCGGGCTGTGTTCTGCGTCCTGTCTTCGGCCCTCTGCCAGAATTCGCGTGAATCTTCACCCGGGAACGGCACGATGTCCTTCTGGGAAATGTGGCGGAAAATGGCGTGACGCTTCTTGATGACCTCTCCGGGAGAAAGCGGCACGGCCATATCCACGCGGCCGAGCTCCCATTCCATCCAGGCGCCCCTGTAGAGCCATACGTGCGTATCGGAGAGCCAGGGATGGGCTTCGGCCTTGAGCTGCTCGAGGGCCGTCAGGGCCGCTTCCGTGCAGACCCTGTGGGTGCCGTGCGGATCGGCAAGGTCGCCGGCCATGAAAATCATATGGGGCTTCAGAGAGCAGATCAGGTTCTTTATGATGTCCACGTCAGCCTGCGTGCGGGGCATCTTCTTGATGCCGCCCGACTCATAGAAGGGCAGGTTGAGGAAATGGACGTTGGTGTTCTCGTCCAGACCGAAGGAGCGCACGGCTCCGCGGGCCTCGCTGCGGCGTATGGCACCCTTGATGTCAAGCAGCTTGCGCGGCTCCGGCTCACCGGGCACCTTGCTGTCGATTATCTCCTTGATTTCCTGAAACTTGTCGGCAAATCCGAGCTCGTGGGCTGCATCCAGCTGCTGGAGCACGAAGTCATCTGCCACGGCCACATTGCCGGAAGTCTGGTACGCCACGTGCACGTTATGGCCCTGGCTGACCAGGCGGATGAAGGTGCCGCCCATCGAAATCACATCGTCATCGGGATGCGGGGAGAAAATAAGGACCGTCTTGGGATACGGCGCGGCGCTGACGGGGCGCGTGCTGTCGTCGGCGCCCGGTTTGCCGCCCGGCCAGCCGCTGATGGTGTGCTGGAGGTCGTTGAAAACGTCGATATTGATCTTGTTGAACGAGCCCACCTTTTCCAGAAGTTCGCTCAGGTTGTTGTCCAGGTAGTCCTTTTCAGTGAGCTTGAGTATGGGCTTTCCGACAGTCTGGCAGAGCCATACCACCGCCTTGCGGATGAACTTGGGAGTCCAGTCGCAGGGGCCGACGAGCCAGGGAGCCACGGAGCGTGTGAGCAGGCTGGCCGCCGACTCGTCCACATAGAAGGAAATATGGTCGTGGCGCTGCAGGAAAGAGGCCGGGCAGGCGGGATCGACATCCCCTTCCGCTATGGCCTTGACAGCCTCAGCCTTGCCTTCGCCCCATGCCATCAGGATGATGCGCTTGGCTGAAAGCATGGTGCTGATACCCAGCGTGATGGCTTTATCTGGGGTAGCGGCCAGATCGTGGTTGAAATTGGCCGACTGACGCTTACGGGATGCGTATGACAGACGGACCGCGCGGGTGCGGGTCTTGTCGTTGGAGCCGGCCTCGTTGAATCCCACCTGCCCCTGCTCACCCACGCCTATGACCAGGAAATCGAGCTCGCGGGCAATGGCATCGAACTGGATGCAATAGTCGGTGAGCGCCTCCTGCGGCACGGTTCCGTCGGGAATATGGATGTTCTCCTTGCAGATGTCCACCCTGTCGAGAAGGGCCTCGTGGAGCCTGTGGTTGCGGCTCTGGAGTTCATCCTTGGATGATGGGTAGTACTCGTCGATCGAGACCACCTCCACGTTCCGGAAAGACACTTCGCCGGCCTGATGGCGCCGGGCAAGTTCATTGTAGAGGGACGTGGGCGTGGTGCCGGTGGTGAGACCGAGGCGGAACAGTCCTCCGGTGTGCGCATTGATTGCCGCAACTATCTGGTCGGCAATGGCATAGGATGCAGGACGGGACTCGGGATAGACCTTGGTCCAAATCTTCTCGTAGCTGTGCAAAATCCCGGCGGGAAGATCCTTTTCTATAAGGCCGCCGTCATAAGGAAGGGTGAAGTGTTTTTGCATCTTTATTCTTATTTCAACGTGTTGTAAATCTCTGAAGGATCGGAGGTCGAGCAAAGCCGCTCAAGCACCCCGGGGTCTTCCAGGGCCCCGGCCACCTTGGCAAGGAGCGAAAGGTGTTCGTCGCCCACGCCGGCTATTCCGACCAGCAGGCGCGCCTTCTCCCCGTCAAAATCCACTCCCTCCGGATACTGAAGCACCACTATTCCGGAGCGGCGCACGCTGGCCTTGCCTTCAGCCGTCCCGTGGGGTATCGCGAGCCCCTCGCCCATGTAGGTGGAGGCCACCTTTTCCCTGTCCAGCATGGCGTCTATGTAGCCGGCATCCACGCAGCCCGACACCTGCAGCAGCACGCCGGCGCGGCGGATCGCAGCCTCCTTGCTTTCCGGAGCCAGCCCGGTGAGAATGTTCTCGGGGCGAAGCAGCTCCGGGGCGGCTGCAACCGGGGCATCCGCAGCCTCTGCCGGCACGGAAGGCATAGTCCCGGCCTTGCAGGCCTTCAGGAGTTCATCCAGCGCAGGATCAGAAAGGAAATTGGTTATTCCAAGCACCTCCTTTCCCGACAGGCGCGCCCTGCTTTCAAGCTCCTTCTGGCAGACCACCAGAGAAGCGTCGGCAGGGATTTCGCCAACGGCACAGTTCGTGCACTTTATGCCCGGAAGCCCTTCCTTCATCAGGCGGGCCTTGAAACGGGTGGCGCCAAGGGCGCTGGATCCCATGCCCGCGTCGCAGGCAAAGACTATCTTGGAAATGGCGCCTGCCGCGGCGGCAATGCCGGCCGAGACTCCGAACGTTGCGGGCGAGGGCAACGGCTCGTTCTCGCTCTCCCCTTGGAAATCGGGGCGCGACTTGACCATAGGCCAGGCCAGCAGGAACGACACGACCGTCGCAATCAGCACGCCTAATATGCCCAGCAGCGTCTTGCCCTTCGGCGACATCAGGATGATGGATATCAGGGACCCCGGGGATGCAGGGGCCACGAGACCGAAGTCCACGAGCGTGAAGAAACTCAGTGCGCACACGTTGCCGGCGATTACTGCAAGCAGCAGGATGGGGCGCGCAAGCACGTACGGGAAATAGATTTCATGGATACCGCCGAACAGCTGAATGACCACCGCGCCGGGAGCCGACTGCTTGGTGTTGCCCTTGCCGAAAGCCCAGCAGGCCAGCAGGATACCGAGGCCGGGACCGGGATTAGGATCCACAAGGAAGAGCATCGACTGCCCCATTTCCGCCGCCTGCTGAATGCCGAGAGGCGTCATTATGCCGTGGTTGACGGCATTGTTGAGGAAGAGCACCTTCGCGGGATCCACCAGCAATGCCAGCAGCGGGTTCATCTTGTGCGCGAGCATCCAGTTCACGCCAGAGGAAAGCCCGTTCGTGATCCAGGAAACGGCATGCCCTATGAGCAGATAGCCGGCAATTGCGAGAAGCATGGCGATGATGCCGAGGGAGAAGTTGTCCACGAGCATCTCAAAGCCGGCGCCTATCTTGCCTTCGACCAACTTGTCGAACTTCTTCACGCACCAGCCCGCTATCGGGCCCATTATCATGGCCCCCAGGAACATGGGTGTGTCGGTGCCTATGATCACGCCCATTGCTGCTACTGCACCGGCGACGCCTCCCCTATAGCCTCCAACGTTCTTTCCCGCGGTGAAGGCGATCAGCATCGGGAGCATGTACTTCAGCATCGGGGCCACCATCCTGGCCACATTCTCGTTGGGCCACCACCCGCCGGGGATGAAAATGGCCGTGATAAGGCCCCAGGCTATGAAAGCGCCGATATTCGGCATCACCATAGCGCTCAGGGAGCGCCCGAATTTCTGAATCTTCTCTTTCATATGAATCGTAAAGATAAGATAATTTTACTAATTTTGCAGGACATATAAGGCAACTTTTTGACAATTTAAGCTATATGAAAGCAATTCAATTCGGTGCGGGCAATATTGGCCGCGGTTTTATCGGTGCCGTGCTCTCGCAGGCAGGTTATGAACTGGTCTTTGCAGACGTCGTCGAGGAGCTTCTCTCCCAGATCAACTCCCGCAGGGAGTATGTGGTCCACGTCAGCGACCACAACAGCTACGACATCCCCGTGAAGGGTGTGCGCGCCGTCAATTCCGGCAGCGAAGACGCCGTGCGCGAGATTGCCGATGCCGACATCATCACGACCGCAGTCGGCCTGCGTATCCTCAAGTTCGTGGCTCCGACGGTAGCCAAGGGCATCATAGCCCGCAAGGAAGCCGGAATCGCCGCTCCACTGAACGTCATAGCCTGTGAAAACGGCCTGCGGGCCACTTCCCAACTGAAGGAGCTGGTCTATGCGCAGCTGCCTCAGTCGGTTGCACTCTGGGCCGATGAGCACGTCGGTTTTCCCGACGCCGCAGTGGACCGCATCGTGCCGCCCGTGCGCTGCGAAGTGCCCCTGGACGTGGCCGTGGAAGAGTATTTCGAGTGGGACGTGGAGCGCTCCAGCTTCGCCGGGCTGGCTCCGGAGATTCCGGGCATGACGCCCGTGGACAACCTGCTGGCATATGTGGAGCGCAAGCTCTTCACCCTCAACACCGGACACGCCACGGCTGCATATCTCGGCAAGCTGAAGGGCATTTCGACCATCGGAGAGTGCGTTGCCGACGAGGCTATCTTCGAGGTGGTCAAGGGCGCCATGCGCCAGAGTGGAGAAGGCCTTGTGCGCAAGTTCGGTTTCGACCGCGAGGCGCATCTGGCCTACATCGAGAAGATCCTGAGGCGCTTCAGCAATCCGTATCTCCGCGATGAATGCGACCGCGTGGGCCGCGAGCCGCTTCGCAAGCTCGCCCCGAACGACCGCCTCATCCTCCCTATGATGACTGCGAAGAGCTTCGGACTCCCCTACGACAAGCTCCTGCTTGCCATCGGAGCCGCCCTGCGCTTCGACAACCCCCAGGATCCCCAGAGCGTCGAGATGCTCGCCGCCATAAAGGAAGAAGGCCTCGAAGCCGCGATTGTCAAATACACGGGCATCCCCGCCGGCGACCCGCTAGTAGGCGAAATCTCCGACGCCTACGCCAAAGTGACTCTTTTATAACGGGTTACTTGAACAGTTGCTGGTAGAAGTGGATGAGGAAGGCTCTCCAGTTGTACCATTCGTGGCCGCCGGGGCGGACCAGAAGCTCGTGGCCGTAGCCCCTGTTCCTCATTTCCCTGTCGAACAGCAGGTTATTGGGATAGAAGAAATCGGTGTCGCCGATCATCAGGCCGTAATAGGCAGGAGGGTCGGCGAACTGCTTTTTCAGCTTGCGGGCGAGATTTCCGTAGAATTCCGGATGCTGCGAACCCCATATGGTATCCTGCGTGTAGGCCGAGAACAGCCCTACGTAATCGAAGCAGTCCGGATTGTTGGCGGCCAGATACAGGGTCTGTAGCCCTCCGGAAGACATTCCCGCTATGGCCCGGCCCTTCTTCGAAGCGACGGTCCGGAAAGTGCCGTCCACGGCCGCCACGACATCGGTCATGAAATTCGACTCCACTTCCCCGTCCACGGTCCAGAAAGCACGCACGGCATTGACCGCGTGGCCGTTCCTGTATTCCCCGTCGCCGTAGTAGCGGTTCATGTTCGGCATCACGAGGATGAACTCCCCGGCACCCCCGGCACGCACCAGCGAGTCAAGGGTGCGGAGCGCGTCTCCCCTCTCTATCCAGGTGTACTCATTGCCACGGGCCCCGTGGAGCAGATACATCACCGGGTAGCGCCTTTCCGGCTCCTTGTAGTAAGACCGGGGAAGATACACCACCATGCGCCGCTCGCTCAGGCCCACGTCGGAGCTCTTGTAGGGCACGGCCTTTATCGTGCCGTCGCACACCGGCAGAGTCTCGATGTCTTCCGAATCCAGGCCCCGCGCATACCTGGAAGAAGCGCAGGAGCCGAAAACCAGCGAAACCGCGACAAGAAGCAATACTAACTGCCGGAAATTCATACCGATTAAGCCCCGAGGGCCGATTCGTACATGGCTATAAGCTTGTCGATGGACTCTTCGACGTCGAAACGTTTCATCGACTTCGCGTACTCCACGCTCATCCTGTCGTGCTCGTCCCTATGCTCAATCCACCAGTCGATGCGCTCGGCAAGGGCCTTGCTGTTGCCCACGGGATACAGGCTCTCGGGCACAAGCGCGAACTGGGGAGTGCCTATGAGGGCTCCCTGCCCTATCACGGGCACGGCGCCCTCCTGCACGGCCTCGGCACAGGAAAGGCCTTCAATCTCCACCCAAGCACAATGGATATAAAGATATGCCCGGCGTGCAATCTCCCGGAGCTCGTCCTGGGAATAAAACTCGAAAAATGGCAGAATGCTCAGGACACCTTCATCGAACAGTCGCTGGGCCAGCCGCTTGTATTTTGCTTCCTTGGAGCCGTTGCCTGCGAAGGTGATACGTATGCGGTCTGCATATTTGGTATAACGCATTGCCTCGAGAAGAGTGCCCTGGGACTTTTCGTTGGACAGTCTTCCGACGCAAAGGACATCCAGGATATTGTCATCCGCCGGAGGGATATGCGCAGCCGGGACATCCGGGATCTGAACTCCATTGGAAATCACATGCAGGCGCGCCGTGCATCCGCTTCCTGCAAGGTAATCCTTCGCCACCTGTGTGGGACACTGTATATCCGAGCACTTGTTGAACACGACAGCGTTCCAGTACTTCATCAGAAGCCCGTTCAGGGAAGAATTCTTGCGGAAACCGAGATTGGCGGTGACATTGTGCGGAAACAGATGGAATGTGCCCACGCAGGCTTTCCCAAGCTTCTTAGCCATACGCATCGCCACATCTTCGAGGGGAAAAGCTTCTTCAAAGTGGACCACATCGGCCCATCTTATGGCTTCTTCAATCCGGTCACGGTCGATTTTGGCATAGCAGAATCCGTTTTTCCTGATCACGGGCTCGAATATGGGAAACTTGAAATGCCTCAGGGGGAAATCCGGCTGCGGGCCATCGGGGTCGGGATTGGCCACGGCCATCAGGCGGGCGTCGATCCCGCGTTCACGTAAATGCCTTATAGTATTACGCGCCGAAACGCTCAGGCCGTTGCCCGGGTTGAACGCGTTGTTGCACACAAACAATACTCTCATTGCTCTTCACAAGTCAGTTTTGGAAGCGCAAAGATAGTGTTTTTTCGCAAATAAAGCCCTACAGACGGGATAAACTCAGGGAATCGAGCCCCATGGACAGCAAAATATCGGTGGCTTTGGGATCGGATGCGAGCTCTCCGCAGATGCCGGCTGGAATACCGTATGCGTGCGCAGCTTCCACCGCCAGAGCGATGGCTTTCAGGACCGCGGGAGCATAAGGGTCGTACTGCCCGGAGACGGCCGGATTGCCGCGGTCGGCAGCCATCACATACTGGGTCAGGTCGTTGGTGCCTATGCTGAAAAAAGCCGACTCGGCGGCAAGGGACGCAGCTTCAAGCGCGGCGGCAGGCGTCTCCACCATAATGCCCACACGCACGAGCGAGGCATATCCGGCATCGATACCGGAAAGCATCTCCTTGACCTGGCGTATCTCTTCCACGGAACACACCATCGGCAGCATCAGCCGCAGCGGAGTGCCGGCATCGAACCACAGCGGATGCGACTCCCGCACGTCACTCGCTGCGTCAAGCACGGCGCTTAGCTGCACCCGGAAAAGCTCCGGATGCGCAAGGCAGAAACGCACGCCGCGAAGCCCCAGGAAAGGATTGTCCTCAGCGGGCATGGGCATATATGGCAGCATCTTGTCCCCGCCCACATCGAGGGTGCGGAGCAGCAGGGGCCGGCCTTCGCAGGAGGCAAGCGCATCCCTGTACAAGGCGCGCTGCTCCTCCCGTGAAGGCATTGCGTCGCGCCCAAGGAAGAGGAATTCGGTGCGGAAAAGGCCCACGCCGTCGGCTCCGGCGGCTATTCCGGCCCTGATTTCATCCACGCTGCCGGCATTGACATAGAGCTTGCGCCCGGCTGTCCGGACCCTTGCCGAAATGAAAGGGACGCCTCCGAACACGGGGTCGTCGACGCACACCGTGTCTCCGTCCCGTATGCCGGCCACCCCGACCCCCATCTGTATGGGCAGGCCTTTGGCGTGGGCAATGATGCACACGTGGCTCGTGGTGCTGCCTTTGTGGCAGAGGATACCGGAAAGGCTGCTGAAATCCAGGTTTCCCATATCGGAGGGGAAAAGCTCCTCGGCCACGAGTATGCTGCCCTTCGCCGCCTTGAACACGGAGGATACGGCATTTCCTGTCATAGCATCACGGATCTGTCCGAAAATGTCCCGCACGTCATCCGACCGTGCGGCGAGGTACTCGTCGTCTATATGCCCGAACATGGACACGATCATATCCCGGGCGGCATCCAGCGCGGAAAGTTCATCCATACCGGCGAGCACGTTGCCGCGCACGCTTTCGGCCAGCACCGGATCGTCGAGCATTTCAAGGTGCGCTGCAAAAACGGGATTTTCTTCCGCCTGTTTTTCCAGACGGGCCCGCACAGCGGCGAACGCCTCATCGAAAGAGCACGACTGCCCTCCCGACGAGGCCCGGCGCCAAACCGCAGCAGGTCCTGAAACTATCATATCACTCCTTGATTGAGGCGATGAAATCCCGGACGGCGGCCACCACTGCCTGCTCGTCGCCGCCCTCGACGCTGATTTCCAGCTCGGTGCCGCACTTGATGCCGAGGGAGAGCAGCGACAGCATGGATGCAGCGTTGACGCTGCGGCCGGGCACGGAAAGCTTCACCGTGCTTCCGGTGAAGCCTTTGACCAGCTTCACCAGGTCTCCCGCCGGACGCGCATGGAGTCCGGTGGGAGCTGTCAGAATCACTTTATCGCAGACCATATTACTCTTCTGCTGCCGCGCTGCGCGAGCGGTCCTTGAGGTTCCACAGGGTGACGATCAGGATGAATCCTATCACGGACACTGCCGCCATGAGGATGAAGATGGGATGCCATCCGTAGGTGTCGGCGAACTTGCCGAGAGGATAACCGGTTATGAGGGTGCTGAGGTAGCTCATGAAGCCGATGATGCCGACGGCTGAAGAAGCGGCTTTCTTCGACACTTCATTGGAAGCCACCACGCCGAGCAGGGCCTGGGGGCCGTAGAGGAAGAAGCCGGCAAGGGCAAGCATTATCAGGAAGAGCACGGGACTGTGCATGTCCTGGATATAGTGCAGAGCCACAAGGCACAGGGCCACGAGCACCATCTCGATGGCGCAGACCCTCTGGCTGCGGCTCTTGAACAGTTTGTCGGACACGAATCCGGCGAAAATCATTCCCAGGCAGCCCGCCACTTCGAAGATGGCGACGGTCCAGCCGGAAAGCGCCTGGCTGAGGCCCATCTCCTGGAGCATCGAAGGGCCCCAGTCGAGGATGGCGAAACGCACCACATACACGAAGAGGTCCGTCAGGGCGAGTATCCAGATCACGGGATTGAGGAACACCCTCTTCACCAGGAACTTGCGCCATTCTTTAGTGTCCTTGCCCTTGCTTTCGTCCAGCTCTCCTTCCACCTTGGGAAGTTCGGGCAGGCCCACTGATTTAGGGGTGTCGCGCAGGGTCACGATGATGAAGAACACGCCGAAGAGCGAGATGCACGCAGGCACCCAGAAACAGAGCTGCCAGCTCGTCAGATAGCCGCAGATGACGGCCGCGACGAATGCGCCGACGCTGTGGGACGTGTTCCATATACTCATCTTGGTGGCCAGCTCGTGCGGCGGCACCCAGCTGACCATCAAGTGGTTGCAGGGGGCGAAACCGCAGCCCTGGAAAATCTGGTTGATGATGTAGAGCACAGACATTATGGTCACGAAGCCGCCTATGAAGTCGGGGCCTCCTGCAGCTCCGGTGATCATGGTGGTCAGCTTGTCCGTCCATCCGAAGAGGAAGTTCACCGCCACGCAGATACCCAGGCCGAGCACCAGGTGCCAGCGGGCATTGGTGCGGTCGCCGATGACGCCGTTGATGAGCTTGGAAATGCCGTAGATGATACCTCCGGCGGACATTATGGCACCGAACTGGGCCTTGGTGATTTCCGGATACTGGTTCTGGAGCAGGGGGATGGCGAAAGAGAAGTTCTTTCGCACGAAGTAGAACATCGCATAGCCGATCATCGAACAGATGATGACTCTCCACTGCCAGTACTTGAAACTGTGTTTGGTCTTTTTGACTTCAGCCATAATTATGTGTTTTCTTCAGTGGCGTAAATATACAAAAAAAGGCGCGACATTGTCGCCGCGCCTTTTAAAAATATGACACAAAACTATTTTGCGAGGGTGGTTCCGTTGGCCTTGCCTGAGCTGGATGCACCCTGGGTGAGGGTTGCAAGGTTGCTCTCGCTGAGGGCCGTTCCGTTGACGGAGCCGCCTGCCGCGCAGTTGTTCAGGGTGCCGAGGTTGTAGCCCGCGATGGAGCCTGCCTTGCCGGCGTTGGCGCAGGTCACGGCGCCCTTGTTCTTGTCGCCGGTCAGGGTGATGACCTTGTTGTCGGTCTTGCCGGGATAGAAACCGTTGTTGCCGATCACGCCGCCTGCTGCACTGTTCACGTCGTCGGAAGTCTTGCAGGAGACTGCTCCTTCGTTGACATTGCCGGACAGGGCGGTAGGATAATCGCTGGTGGTGCTCACCATCGCACCCACGATACCGCCAGCCCAAGAATCGGCCGCGCCTCCGTTGACGAGGCTCACGGCGCCCTTGTTGGTGTTGCCGGACACTTCGGTCACGAGGGTTCCGAGGCCGAAGATACCGCCTGCGGAAATCCTGTTCTGGTGGGCCGTTGTATTACCGGCCAGGTTCATCTTCACGGCACCGGTATTGGTGTTGCCGATGACCTTTGCGGGAGCTGCATCCTCCCTTTCCTGGGAACCGACGATACCGCCGGCAGCCTGCCAGTTGGCGTTGGCCTCTGCCTGGGTCAGGGAAATCTCACCGCTGTTCTCGCACTTCTCGATGGTGCCGCCACGGTTGAGCGTGCCGAGGATACCGCCAATACGGGTGACCTGCTGGAGGTTGGAAGAGATACGGCCGCTGTTCTTGCATCCGGTCACTGTAGCGCCGTTGTAGAACACGCCGCCGATGCCGCCCACTGCGATCCAGGTAGAAGGAGCCTCAGTCTGCTCGTAGCCCACTTCAGCCTTGTTCTCGCACTTCTCGATGAGGATGGTGCCGTTGGTACGTCCGGCTATACCGCCTATCATCAGCACCTTGGCCACCTTCATGGAGACGATGAGGTTGGCTGCGTTGACGCAGGAGCTGATCTTCACGTCGCTGGACTGTGTGTAACCGAGGATACCGCCGATACCGACTTCCTGGGTCACGGATCCGGAAGGAACGATGGAAGCGCAGTTGGTGCAGTTGGTGAAGGTGGCGACTCCGGAAGCGAGGCCGGAAATACCACCCACGCCCATATAGTCACCGGGCTTCTCGGAAGTGGCTGCGTAGTTGATTGTCACGAAATTGGTGACGTTCTCGATGGTACCGGAATTCTCGGCGATGAGGCCGGCATACTCACCGGTCTTGCCTTCGGCGAAACTGATGGTACTCTTGCCGTCATAGGCCTTTCCGTCGGACGAACCGAACACGAGGTTCTTGATGGTACCGGTGTTCAGGATCACGAGACCGGCCTTGGAATCATCGGATTCGACGACGAAGTTGTAGATCTTGTGGTTCTTGCCGTCGATGGTTGCGGAGAAGGATCCGACGGGAGCAATCTTGGCGCCGCCGCAGTCGATGTCGGCCTCGACGGTCCATTCTTCGTCAGCGGCCAGGGCAGCTGCATCGGCGAGGAATGCCTGCAGCTGGGTCAGGTTGTTGATGGTGTTGCCGGCGGGGGTGGGAGGATCGTCAGGGCCGGGACCGGGGCCGGGAGTCACCTGCTGCACTCCGGCCTGGGAGACGAGCAGGTCTGCGTGGGTAGAAGCACCCTTTGCGGTCACGGTGACGGTGGCCTCACGGGCGTCGCCGGTGTTGGCGGCCACGGTGATGCTGATGGAAGTGTTGCCGGTGCCGGAGGCAGGAGCGACGGTGGCCCATGCTGCCGAGCTGGAGGTCTCCCAGTCGCAGTTGGCGGTCAGCTGGACGGTCTTGGTCTCGCCGTCCACGGAGATTTTCAGGATCTGGGGATCCACGGACACCTGTGAAACGGTGGCCGGCTTGATGACCGGTTGGCAGGCCCAAAGGGCGGCAACAGGCAGGACAGCTAAAAGCAATGATTTGATTTTCATAATATTACTTTATTTTAACTTTTTTAATAACCAATCGGGATAGTTTGTGCAAATGAAGCGCAGGTCGTTGTAGCGGCTGACATAGTAATTGACAGCTTCATCGGAGAAGACGGCATTTCCGTCGCCGGACTGCTTGTCTATATTGAAGACACTGATCTGCATTCCTGCGTTCTTGAATTCATCTATGGTGCGTACGCCCTGGCCGTAGGGAGTCATATAACTGGCGGCTGAAAGATTGGCCCAGTTGAAGCCCTTGGCCTTGTGGGCTGCGGGGCCCTTGTCGGCCATCCAGCCCACGGGGATGCCATACACCGTCATGCAGGTCGCGGCCTGCGCGGCCACGGTCTCGTTGCCGGTGCAGATGAATTCGCAGAACTTCTCCGCCTTGCGCTCCTTGATGATCTCGCAGGCACGCTGGACGGCTTTGATAGGATAGGCGGTCAGGTTGCCGTCGAGGTTCTTGATGTCCAGACAGAGCTTTGTGCAATTGCCCTCCACCTGCACCATATCCAGGAAATCCTCAAGGCAGGGCAATTCCTCGCCGTTCTTGAGTTTCCCGGCCTTGCGAAGCTCCAGGAGCGTATGCTCCCAGGGCCTGAGGCCGTTGATATAGTAGGTGTCGGTGGCATGGGCTATGACCACGTTGTTGTCTTTTGTCCAATAGATGTCGCACTCCATGGCGTAGCACTTCAGGTCCATCGTGTACCTGAGGCTTGCACGGGAATTGTCCGGATTGCCGGATTCCCGGGAGCCGCCCCTGTGGGCGACCACCCTGTTGCTGCATGCCGCAGGCTCGGTGGCCTTTTTGACCTCTCCCCCGCCCTGGCCCGTATCATCGGGCTGCTCTATGGGTTTGGGCTGGGGAATGTCCGTCTTCTCGCAGGAGAAGAGCAGGAGGGCCGCAGTGAGTGCGCCGGCAATGGATAACAGTCTGTTCATTTTCATCTTGAACTATTTTGCACCCTGGTTGAGCGTGTAGATGTCGGACCATCCGTTCTTCGTGGTGAAGCGGATCACGGCGGAGCGCTTCTTTCCCGTGGCGTTTGCCGACACGGTGCAGGCTATGCCGTTCTGTTCCACATCCTTGTCGTCTCCGGCATATGTACCGGTGAAGTGGGTGGTGATTTTCTTCGTACTCACGCTCACCCAGTCGGGGTTGCCGTCCACGGAGACAGTCCAGTCCACATTCACGTCAAGGCCCTGGTTGACCACGACGACGGCTTCAAATGAACTGCCGGCTGCGGGGATGGTACCGGGATCCGGGGTCACGGAGACGCGGACGGTAGTGGTGTCTGCGCCGTCGGGAACGAGGTTCTTGTTGCAGGAAACCAGGCCCAGGCAGAGAGCGGCAGCGGCTATGATCGAAAGAATCTTTTTCATATCTGTGTCATTTAAAACATTAGGACCAGCCATCGATCTGATGGAGTTTTGAATTCTTGTTCAGGGAAGACTGGAGGATGGGCCACAGGAGGATGTTGGGGTTCTTTTCGCGCATGGTGGCGAAAGTCTGTCCGGGCATCTCGGAGTTGGGTTCCATGTTCCAGATCTGTCCGGTGCGGATGAGGGCCCACCAGATCATGCCTTCGGCCGGGAACTCCATAAAGTACTCATGGACAAGGTTCTTCAGCACGTCGGAAGGAGCGTTGCTGGTGTAGTAGTTGTCCTTGCCGTAGGCACGCTTCGCAATGATATTGAGGCTCTTGTTGGCGCCGGCATAGTCCTTCTTGTAGTACTTGAGCTCGGCGTCGAGCATCACCACATAGGCGTAGCGGTAGTAGATGAGGTCGTTGTCCTGCACCACGGGGCTCTTGGACAAATCGCCCACGAGCTTGTTGCACCAGGTGATCTCATGCTTGTCGGAAGCGGAGGAATAAGGGCCGTAGCCGAGGTTGGTCTTCACGCGGGTGTCTCCCTTCTTTTCGCTGGCCTTGAGCTCGTCCACGAAGCCCTGGGAATAGCTCCACCACTGGGTTGATGAAATGGGCACGGGCTTGTTGCGGTATGCGGTAGCAATGGCATTGGAAGGGTGGCAGAAGTAGATCTGATAGCCGCCGGTGTCGGATGCGCTGAGGGCGAGCGAGAAGATGATCTCGGCGTTCTTCTTGTTGGTGCGGTCGAACACCTTGCCATAGTCGTCGAGAAGACGGCTCGAAGAGATGCCGATGGCGCCAAGGGCCTGCTCTGCCATATCGAGGTACTTGGAGCCGCCGTCGCGTGTGGCGTACATCCACATTGCGTAATCGGCCTTCAGGGTGTTGTAGGCGTCCTTGGTGCCGAAATACTTCTCGTTTCCGAGCTTGTCGGCGAGCTTGCCGCACTCCTCAAGGTCTTTCTCCACCTGATTGTAGACCTCGGCCATGCTCTTCTGGCTGGGATAGCACTCTTCCTGGGTGGTGGACTCCACCGGCAGCAGGTTCACGGGGACTTCACCCCAGACGCGGGCTGCATGGAAGTAGCAGTATGCACGGGCGAAATATGCCTGAGCCAGGGCCCAGTCGAGGCGGTCCTGGGAGGCACCGCACTCGGCACCGTGCTTGATGACGGCATTTGCCTGGTCGATAGTGGAATACAGGCCGCTCCAACCTATGGTATTGGAAGAGTTCAATGTATTGTGACGGCATGCAATCTTGAAATTGTCAACCGCGTGGCTCTCAAGAGAAGGCCCCCACAGGTAGTCTCCCACCCGGAGTTCGCCAAAGTAGAACACATTGCACTCGTCGCCCTTGAAATAGGATTTCATACGGCTGAAAATGCCGGGCACGGACTGCTCCAGGTCGGAGGCGTCCTTCCACATGTTGCTGACGGAGAGGGCGTTGTCGTAGGGAATGTCAAGATCCTTGTGGCAGGCGGTGAATACCGGAGCCAGGAGGAGAACTACGACGAGGTATTTAAGTGTATTTTTCATATCCGTATCCTCCTTAGAAAGTTATCTTAACGTTGAACAGCACCTTGCGTGCGGCAGGCATGATGTTGGAGGTTGCGCTGCCCATCTGCACGGAAGAGTACATATTGGAGTCGGAGTCGGTGCTGATACCGGTTTCAGGGCTTATGGCGCCGCTGAGCTTGGTGAAATACCAGAGGGTATTGCCGGTCACGCCGATGGTGATCTTCTTCATGGCTATGGCCTTGGCCCATTTGTCGGGAAGGTCGTAGTAGATGGAGGCGTCACGCAGGCACAGGTAGCTTGCGTCCTCCACGTTGAAGCTGGATGCACGGGAGTAATTGCGGTTGCCGAAGTCGGCGTCGTTCGGGAAGAAGCGGGCCCATTGGGCTTTCTTGTCGCCTGGCGAACGCCAGCACCCGGAAATGAGGTTCACATCCACGTTGGAGTTGCTGTAGCCAAGGGTGTTCTGCACCATACGGGTCTTCATGTAGTTGTAGATGCTGTGGCCCAGGCCGTAGTCGAAATACACGTTGAAGGTCAGTCGGTTCCAGCGGATGGTGTTGTTGATACCACCCGTGGAGTGCGGCATCACGTTGCCGAGGAGGAACATATCGGTGGCGTCGATCTGCTCCTTGCCGTCGGCCGTCTTGGCCGTGCCGTAGCGGTTGACCCACTCGAAGTCGCCGGCATCCTTGCGCCCGGTGACGGACTTGCCGTCGTTGCGGCGGTAGCCGTGGGACTGGGTGTCATAGTAGGCGGCTGCGGCCTGCTCGTCAGTCTCGAGTATGCCGGCTACTTGATAGCCCCAGATGCGGCCCAGAGGCTCACCCACCGCGGTGCCGCCGAAGCGGTAGCCGCTGGCCGTAGTGTAGCCGCCGATGCGCCATCCCCAGAGAGGATCGCCGCTCGCGTCGTAGAGCAGGTTGCCGTCCATATCCTTGAGCTGGTACTTGTACTCGTCCGGGAGGGACAGGACCACGTTCTTGGAGAAGGAGTAAGTGAAGTCGGTCTCCCATGAGAAGTTGCGCTTCTGGATGTTGACGGTGTGGAGTTCGAACTCGGCACCCCAGAAGCGGACGCTTCCCACGTTGGAGTTGACCGAACCGAACTGGCCGGTGTCAGGCAGGGTGATGGAATAGATAAGGTCGTTGGTGACCTTGTCATAGTAGTCGGCGATGATGCGCACGCGGTCGTTGAAGAGGCCCACGTCCACACCGAGGTCAAGCTGGGTGGTGGTCTCCCACTTCAGTCCGGAGTTGACCATCTTCGAAGGCAGGAGCACGTTGTAGACGTCATAGGTGCCTGCTGAATAAGCTCCCAGAGGGTCGGTACGGGCAATGTCGTTGTTACCGGTCTGGCCGTAGGATGCACGGATCTTGAGCATGTTCACCTTCTCCTTTGCGGAAGCGAAGAACGGCTCTTCGCTGAGCACCCATGCTGCGGACACGGAGGGGAAGTAGCCCCACTTGTTCTCGCCCAGGAAGAGCGAGCTGCCGTCGGCGCGGAACGTGGCGGAGAGGATGTACTTGTCGGCGTAGTTGTAGCCCACACGTCCGAAGTAGGAGATCAGGGCGGTCTCATAATCCTGGTTGCTCTGGCTCATCGTGCCTGCGGTGTTGGATCCGCCGGAGCCGAGCATGGGCACCTTATCGGAGAGGGAACCGGAGTTGCCTGCATTCAGGTACCAGTAGTGCCACTTGGACCAGTCGTAACCGGCAGTGCCGCTGATGCGGTGCTTGCCGAAGGTCTTGTCGGCTGTCAGGTAGGCCTGGAAGTTCTGGCGCTGGGTCTGGGTGCGGGTCTCGGTGGTGCTGCGGTTGGTGGACACGAAGTTCACGCTGCCGTTCACTTCACCCTTGGTGTAGTAACTTCCGCGATAGCTGTTGTCGTAGATGGCATACTGGGCGGTGCCGGTGAGCCAGTCGGTGATCTTGGCCTTCAGGTTGATGCTGCCCATGAATTTCTGGCGCTGGGTCTCGCGGTCGTAGAAGGTCTCGTAGAACTCTGCGGTCTGCTGGTTCTTGTTGGTGCCGCCGGTGGCGAAGGTGCCGTCGGGGTACTTGCCGATATGGGTAGGAGACATCATGATACCGCGTCCGAGCACCGTGAAGTAGTCGTTGGTCATCGGGTGCTTGATGCCGTTGGTGAAGTCGAAGGTGGTCGATGCGGTGAGCCACTTGGTGATGTCGAAGGCGGTGTTGCCGTGCATCGTGAAGTTGCGGAAGGAACTCATCGCCACCATGCCGTCGTCACCGAGGTAACCCACGGAAGCGGCGTACTTCATATTCTTGTTGCCGCCGTTGATACCGACGTACTCCTTATGGTAGAGCGAAGGATGGTACCACTCGTTCTGCCAGTTGTGGTCGGTGTAGATGATGGTCTTCGAAGGGTCGATGGGGTCGGCCATGGAAAGGAAGCCGGCGGGGACGGTCTCGCCTTCCCTCAGATAACGGGTGGAATAGGTGGAGGAGGCCTCCGTGTTGCCTATACCGGCTCCGTTGGCTCCGTTGAGCACGAGCGGGGCGTTGGGGCCCTGTTCGGCCGCGGGACGCACGATCGTCAAGAATTCGGTAGCGTTGGCGAGCTTCCAGGTGCGGGCGGGAGAAGTGAAGCCCACCTGGGCGTCGAACACCACCTGGGGCTGCTTGAAAGCGTTGCCCTTCTTCGTGGTCACGAGGATAACGCCGTTGGATGCACGGCTACCGTAGATGGCTGCAGATGCAGCATCCTTCAGCACTTCGATAGACTCGATGTCGTTGGGGTTGAGGTCATCGATGCCGCGCTCGACTCCGTCCACGAGGAACAGAGGGTCGTTGCTACGGTTGATGGAAGAACCACCGCGGATAAGGAACCTCGGGGACTCGCCCGGGAGGTTGTTGTTGGAAGCGACGCGGAGGCCGGTCACCTTGCCCTTGAGGGCGTCACCGACCGTGGACACGGGAGCGTCCATCAGCTTGTCGCCGTCCACTTTCGAGATGGAGGTACTCAGGGTCTTGCGGGACTGGGTACCATAACCCACCACGACCACGTCATCCAGGAGGGTGCTGTCGTCCTCGAGCACCACGTTGATGGTGCTGGATGTGCCGACTTTCACCTCCTTGGTCTCATAGCCGAGGAAGGAGAACACAAGCGTCTCGCCCTGGGCCACCTCGATGGAATAGTTACCTGCCACATCGGTGGTCACGCCGTAGGACTTGTCCTTGACAAGCACTCCGGCGGCGATGAGGGGCTCCCCGCTGGCATCCTTGACCGTGCCGCGCACGACTTTGCGCGCGTCGGCCACAGCCTGCTCGGCAGTCAGCACGACGGTGCGGTTCACGACTTTCCAGGCAATGCCCTTGCCGCTGAACGCACGCGTGAGGATGGATTCGAGAGAAGCCTGGTTCTGTTTGATGGAGATGTTCCCCAGCGGTTTTGAAGCCAGGTCGGTCTCATACGAAAACAGCACGCCCGTCTGCCCGGTCAGAGCCGTGGTGAACGAGCTGACAGTGGCCCCGGACATAGATAAGTCCACGTCGTAGAGCCGCTCCTGCGCCCTGGCCTGCACTCCGGCTCCGAGAGAGAGCCCGATTGCTGCAAGGAAGCAGATTGTCATCAGAATTTTTTTTCTCATACGATTTTGGGTTAGTAGAATTTATTTGGAGATATCACATTGTGCTCCGGTCAGATACTCAACTATTGAAAGAACGTCCTCGAGCGAGTCGGTCTTGAGGAAGGCGATGTTGTAGCTCTTGTCCTCATCTCCTCCCTTGCATATGATGCGTTTTCCGAAGATGGAGGAAAGGCGCTCCACAATCTGGCCGACAGTCACATCGGACATTGCGACGAGATTGTATTTATTTGTCACGAAAGCAGTTGCATACACGGGCTCCACCCGGATGTCGCCAGTCAGGCTCTTGAACGTTGCCTTCTGGTTGGGAGTCAGGGTGACCATGTTGCCGCCTTCGGGAGAAAGGATGCGCACGGAGCCGCGCTCAAGCACCACCTGCGACACTTCGGCAGACTCGGACAGCGAAAAGGCGGTGCCTAGCACCCTCACGCCTATGTTGGAAGTGCGCACGGTGAAGGGGCGGGATTCGTTCCTGGCCACGTCGAAATAGGCATCCCCGCGAAGCACCACTTCCCTGCCCTCGGGCAGCGTGCTCACGTTGTACTGGATGCTCGATCCGGGATGGAGATACACGTGGGTGCCGTCGTCCAGCACCATGTGGACCGTGTTTCCGGTCAGGTTGCGGGCGAGTTCCATAGGAGGTGCCGCAGGCTCTGAGGGAGCGCCGCCTATGCCGCGCAGGGCGAAAAAGCCCAGCACCAGCGCTATGGCCGCGGCAAAAGCCCAGGTGAAACCATTTTTCCAGAAACGGGAACGGGATGATTCAGATTCTTCTATACGGGCGTTCAGACGCATCAACATCGACTCGGTGTCCCGGTTCAGGGCTTCCGACGTGAGCGTCTGGTGCAGGGTGCAGTTGGCCATAAAAAGGGAATAGAAGCGGCGGTTCTCCTCCGATTCTTCCAGCCACCCGAGCAGCAGCTCCTTTTCCTCTTCAGTGCAGGATCCTGCAACCTGCTTGTTCAAAATTGTGACAATATTGTCTTGCATACGTATAATATACAAGCGCGCGAGAGAAAACACCCAAAGAAAAAGAAAGAAATCAGACTCCGGCAAGACGCGCCCTGAGCTGCTTCAGGGCGATGTACATATGGTTCTCCACCGTGCTGAGGGAAATACCCAGACGCTCGCTGATCTCCTTGTTGGAAAGATTTTCCAGGTAGCTGAGGGTGAAAACTTCGCGGCAACGCGGAGAAAGGTTCTCGATGGCTTCGGAGATAATATTCCTCAGGTCTGCATCGAATACGCTGCGTATCACCGGGTTACGGTCCGGCGACCAGCAGTCGCCCAGAATGGAGATCAGCCTCTCCTCGAAGTAGCTTGTGTATAGGTTGGCCCGCCTTGCCTTTTTCAGGTAGTTGATGCAACGGTTGTAGACTGAGCGCAGCAGGTAGGATTGCAGAGTGCCTTCGTCTTCCTTGAGGGTGCGGCGGTTCTGCCACACGCCGAAGAGCACGTCCTGCACCACGTCTTCGGCCCAGCTGCCGTTGATTCCGGACAGGAAAAGGCGCGCATACGAAATCAGGGAGGCATATCTTTCCCGGCACAGCAGGTTGAAAGCTTCCCTGTCACCGTATCTTATTCGAGTGACCAGGCCTTTTTGCATCTATTGGCTACAGTTAGTCTTCCGCAAATATATATAAAAAAGGGACAGGTTATCCAACTTGTCCCTAAAAATCTTTATGCCTTTTTCAACCTACCTGCGGGGAGGGCCGCCGGGGCCGCGTCCGCCGTATCCGCCCATTCCGCGGGGACGCATCTTGTCGCGGTCGAAAGTGCCGAAGCGCCAGGTAAGGGACAAGACGATATAACGTCCCAGCGTGTTGTTCACGACTTCGGAGTGGTAGTTGGAATTGTCGGATACGCTGATGTTCTTGGCCTGCCCGAGTATGTCGTAGCCCTTGAGGGCGAGGGTCATCTTCCTCTTGAAGAGGAGTTTCTGGATTTCGGCGTTGAGTATGTGCTCGGGGGTGTAATTCAGGTTGCTGGCGTAGCCGTTGTACCAGTTGAAGTTGTAGTCGCTCTTGAAGGTGATGCCGGGTTCTTCCCAGGTCCAGTTCACGGATGCGCGGATCTGGTTGTTGAAGGTCATGGTGTTGTCCGATTCCTTGGCTATGGTGTACCAGCTCTTGTTCATCCGGGTGCGGCCGCTCACGCTCAGCTCGAGGTTGTCGTTGCGGTAGGTCACGCGCAGGCGCTCGGTGGCGCTCAGGGTGCGGGTGGTGTTCTCCGTGAAGGCGAACTCCTTGTTGTTGTAGGACTTGAGGAAGGAGTCGTAGTCCATGTCGCCGGTCGTGGCGTTGTAGTAGTTGTCTATCTTGGAAGAGACGTCTTCCCCGCCCACATAAGAGGAGGACTTGCTGTAGCCGGCACGCGCCATGTTGCTGATCGAGAAATTCGACTGCCCGAGCGGGATGTTGGCGAACATGTTCACGTTGGCGTTGAAGGAGTCGGGACCGTTGAAGGGCATCGAATACTGGGCTCCGTTCGGGCCGTACCAGATGGCGTTCACGATGGGATCCTGGGTGTAGGCCCCGTCGAAGCGCACGTTCACCGATGAGAACTTGCGACGGTTGGAGTAGCGGTACTCACCCCTGAGACTGTGGCTGAAATAGGGAGCCAGGTAGGGGTTGCCGAAGCCGATGTTCAGGGGGTCGGTGTTGTCGGGCACCGGGATAAGCCGGGACACGCTGGGCTGCTCGGAGGAGCCGCGGTAGAACATGCGCATGTTGGCGTCGTCGCTCATCTCCCACCAGAGCATGCCCTGGGGAGAGAACCTCCAGCGGAAATCGTCATAAGGGTCGAGGGCCCTGCCGGCGCGGGTGGTCTCGTTGTGGGTCTTCGTGGGCCTTGCCGAGAAACCGAGCTGGAAGCGCATCTTGTCCGTCTGGTAGAGGGCGTTGGCGCCTATGTTCTGGCTGTTGTTCTCATTGACCACGCGGCTGGAATAGAAATCGTCCTTTACTCCGCCGCTGAGCATGTCGTAGGTGTCCTTGACCGAAGAGGACCTGGACCAGTTGTAGGAATAATTGGCCTCCACGTAGAAGTGGTTGCCGAGAGGCTCGGTGTAGGTCACGCGGCCGAAGACGCTGGCGCTGTTGCTGTTCTGGTCGATGCGCTGGTCCTGGTTGCGGGTGTTGCCCCAGGCGGAGCCGTCATAGCCGCCGGACATGACCGTGGATCCGTTGCGGCTGTCCATAGTGTTGTTGGAATAGCTGTAACGGGCCATCGCGGTGAGGGTACGCCCCGGGATTCCAAGGCGCTGGCGCAGCAGGAAGAAGCCGCTGGTGCTGAGGTTGCGGTTGTTTCCCACGTTGGAGGACTTGCTTTCGTTTATCTTGGTGGGGGCGCTGCCGTTGAGGTAGTCGTAGTCGGTGGACGAATTGCTCAGCTGGTTGTAGTTGCCGCCGCCGAAATTGAGCTGGGGCTCGAACAGTATGGAGGTGTTTTCAGTGAACTTGTGCTCCAGGCGCATGCCCACGCGGTGGCCCCATGTGCGGGTGTCGTTGGTGCCTTCGGATGCGGAGAGCATGTTGTGGTCTTCCAGGTAGGTGGTCTTGGCGCTCTCCTCCTCCACCAGCTTGTGGGTGTTGTTGTAGAGATAGTTGCCGCTGAGGTCCATCTTGTTGTCGAAGAGGGTCCAGGCGCCGTTGACGCCTCCCATCCAGGACTCGGTGATGCCGTTGTCGCCCCAGTTGCCGCCGCGGCCGCCGCCGAAACCGCCGCCGCCACCCCGCATATTGCCCATCATGGAGCCGGCAAGGTCGTTGAAGCCGCGGTTGTTGGTGTTGTTGGCGTTGGCGATGAGCGAGAGCTGGGTCTTGTCGGTGAATTTACCCACGAAGGCCGCTCCCTGATAGCGCCAGTCGCCGTCCACATTGGTGGAAGGCACGTCGTGGCCACCGCCGGCCATCACATTTCCGAAAAGGCCCTTCATCATACCGGGCTTGATGCTGAGATCGATGACCTGCTCCTCTTCGCCGTCGTCGATGCCGGTGAATTCAGCCTGCTCGGACTTTTTCTGTATGACCTTGAGCTTGTTGACTATCTTGGCGGGGATGTTCTTGGAAGCCAGCTGGGGGTCGTCCAGGAAGAAGGTCTTGCCGTCGATGGTTATCTTCTTGATAGCCTGACCGTTGACGGTAATCGCCCCGTCTTCGGAGACCTCCACGCCGGGAAGTTTCTTCAGCAGGTCCTCAAGCACGTCGTTGTCGGTGGTCTTGAACGAAGAAGCGTTGTACTCTATCGTGTCCTTCTTGATGATGATGGGGTTGCCGACTGCGGAGACCGAAGCGGCATCGAGCTGCTGCTGGTCCACTTTCATCCGGATTTCGCCCATATCCTTGACGTCGGGAATCTTGATTTCCTTTTCGAAGGCCTGGTAGCCGAGCAGTTCCGCCCTGAAAGTGTAGGTGCCGGCACGGACTCCGGTGAGTTCCACCTTGCCCTCGGAATCGCTGAGCACGTATTTGGCCGGCTTCTGGGCGCCTTCCTTGGTCAGTGACACTGTGGCAAAGCTCACGGGCTCGCCATTGGATTCGTCGATCAATACCGCAGTCAGGCGGTTCTGGGCGTATATGCCGGTGCCGAGGAGCAGCGCCCCGAGAAGGCACAATAATCTTCTAAAGTTCATACTTCTACTTAGACGCTGCAAATCTACTAAAGTTTAATCAAATTTATTTAATCCTGTCGGGATTTGCGGCGAGGAATTTTTCCCAGGAGCTGCCGGATGCCTTGCCGGCAAGGGGGCTGGACTGCTCATAGAAATGGCACATCGCGATGGCGAGGGCGTCCGTGGCATCCAGATGGCCGGGATCGATGTTGATCCCCAGGGTTTTTTCGACAATAAGGGCAACCTGTTCCTTGGAGGCCGCGCCGTTGCCGCAGATTGCCTGCTTGGCTTTGCGCGGTGCGTATTCATACACGGCAGCGCCGTGCTGCAGGGCAGCCGTCATAGCCGCCCCCTGCGCGCGGCCGAGCTTGAAAATGACCTGGGCGTTGCGGCCGTAGAACGGCGACTCGATCGCCAGGTCGTCGGGCCTGTGCAGTTCGCACAGGGCCGACACTTTGTCGAAGATAATCAGGAGTTTATCGTAGATATTATCCACCCTTCTGAGGTCCAGCACACCCATATCCACGAACTGGGGCTTACCCCCTCTCACACGGATAATCCCGAAACCAAGCAGGTTGGTTCCGGGATCTATTCCGAGTATGGTGCAATCCTTAATCAATCTTGTCGAAGCCCGTGTAGGGACGCAGGATTTCGGGGATCACGATGCCGTCCGGGGTCTGGTTGTCCTCGAGGAGGGCGGCCACGACGCGCGGAAGGGCCAGGGAACTGCCGTTCAAGGTGTGCGCCAGCTGGGTCTTGCCCTCGGCGTCACGGTAGCGGCAGTGCAGGCGGTTGGCCTGGAAGGTCTCGAAATTGGACACGCTGCTGATTTCCAGCCAGCGGCCCTGCGCGGCGCTCCACAGCTCGAAGTCGTAGGTGATGGCGGAGGTGAAGGACATATCGCCGCCGCAGAGGCGGAGGATACGGTAGCGCAGGCCGAGCTTGTTCACTATGCTCTCCACGTGGGCTACCATATCGTCAAGGGCCTTGTAGCTGTCTTCCGGCTTCTCCACGCGCACGATTTCCACTTTGTCGAACTGGTGCAGGCGGTTCAGGCCGCGCACGTCCTTGCCGTAGGAACCTGCCTCCCTGCGGAAACAGGGGGTGTAGGCGGTCAGGCGCTGGGGAATCTGGTCGGCGGCGAGAATCACGTCGCGGAAAATGTTGGTCACGGGCACCTCTGCCGTCGGCACCATGTAGAAGTCATCGACTTCCGCGTGGTACATCTGGCCTTCCTTGTCGGGGAGCTGGCCGGTGCCGAAACCGGAATCGCGGTTCACCATCACGGGAGGCTCGACCTCCTTGTAGCCGGCTGCGGTGTTGCAGTCCAGGAAGAAGTTGATCAGGGCCCTCTGGAGCTTGGCGCCCTTGCCCTTATAGACAGGGAAACCGGCTCCGGTGATCTTCACGCCGAGGTCGAAATCGATGATGTCGTACTTCTTGGCAAGTTCCCAGTGCGGGAGTGCGCCCTCGGGGAGCTTCACCTCAGGGCCGCCCATCTTCACTATCTCGTTGTCCTCGGCACCTGCGCCGGGCTTCACCAGCGGACAAGGGATATTGGGCATGAGCACCAGGTTCCGCTCCATCTCTGCGGCCGCTTCGTCCATACGGGCAAGCAGCTCGCCGGAACGGGCCTTGAGCTCGGCGACCGCGGCCTTGGCCTTCTCGGCCTCGTCGCGCAGGCCCTGCTTCATCAGGGCCCCGATTTCGGCCGCCTTCTGCTTCTGGCTGGCCAGAAGGGCGTCGGTTTCGGTCTGGAGGTTACGGCGCAGGCGGTCCAGTTCGACCACCTTGTCAACTATCGGCTGCGCGTCGAAATTCTTGATTTTCAATTTCTCAACGACTCCCTGGGGGTCGTCGCGAAGCATCTTGAGCGTCAACATAGCTGTGTAAATTAAAAAAAATGACCCGCAACCCCGATCCCGAAGTGCAAGTCATTGTTCACATAAAACCTTCGAGATTAGCTCTCAAAAGGGACCACTGACACGTAGGACCTGTCAGTCTTGCGGCAGCGTGCGAATTTGACAGTACCGTCAATGAGAGCGTAGAGAGTGTGGTCCTTGCCCATACCCACGTTGGTGGAAGGATTGTGGACGGTGCCCCTCTGGCGGACTATGATATTGCCGGCCTTCACGACCTCGCCGCCGAATTTCTTGAGACCCAGGCGCTTGCTCTGCGACTCACGACCGTTCTTGGAACTGGATTGACCTTTTTTGTGTGCCATAATTCTTAAGCGATTGCGTTGATTTTGATCTTGGTGAGTTTCTGGCGATGACCGTTGAGCTTCTGGAAGCCCTTGCGACGGATCTTCTTGAACACGATGACCTTGTCGGCCTTTGCATCGTCATCCAGGACGGTGGCCTTGACCACTGCGCCCTCAACATAGGGAGTTCCGACCTTCACGGCGTCTCCGTCGGCGACGAGGAGCACCTTGCCGAACTCTACATCAGCACCCTTGGCATCGGCGAGCCTCTGCACAAAGATTTCGTTGCCAGCTTCTACTTTAAACTGCTGGCCTGCAATGTCTACGATTGCGTACATCAAACAATGTTTTTAAATGTTTGGACCTGGGGCGGCTGCCCTGCGGCAGCTCTTGGCGAGCCCTTCGGTCATAAAATGGACGGCAAAGATAGTGATAATTATCAGATTATCAAAATTATTTTCATTTCGGATTACTCCTTTTTTTGCCGATATTTGTGATTCCGTTCACTTGATTGAAATTTGTAACGATATGATAAACACTACTTCAGAGCGCATCGAGGCCATAGTGGAGGCCCAGCGCGCATTCTTCGCATCCGAAGCCACACGCGACGTCGCTTTCCGCAAACGCCAGCTCCGCGCCCTTCTGGCCGGCCTGCAGAAATGGGAAAAACCTCTCTGCGACGCCCTCTGGAAGGATTTGCACAAATCCTACGAAGAGGCATTCATGACCGAGATAGGCATACTCTACGGCGAAATTTCGGAAGCCCTGAAAAAGACCGCCCGCTGGGCGCGCCGCCGCCGTATGCCCACCCCTCCCACAGGCATGCCTTCCTCGAGCTGGATCATACGCGAGCCGCTCGGCTGCACGCTGATCATGAGCCCCTGGAACTATCCCGTGCAGCTGCTCCTCAATCCGCTCATCGGTGCCATCTCCGCCGGCTGCACGGCCATCCTGAAGCCTTCTCCCTATGTGCCGAACGTGTCGCTGGCGCTGGAGAAAATGATCTCCGAGACCTTCCCCGAGGAATACATAGCCGTGGTGCAGGGCAACCGCGAAGTCAACTCTGAGCTGCTCGAAAAACGTTTCGACCTGGTGTTCTTCACCGGCAGTCCTGCGCTCGGGAAGGTGGTGATGGAATCCCAGTCCAGGTATCTCACCCCCCTTGTGCTCGAACTTGGCGGCAAGAGTCCCTGCATCGTGGACAAGGACGCCGACATCCCCGTCGCCGCCCGCCGCATCGTCTGGGGAAAATGCCTCAACAGCGGCCAGACCTGCATAGCCCCGGACTACCTTTTCCTTCATGAAGACATAAAGGACGCCTTCGTGGAAGCTTTCAAAAAGGAACTGGCAGCCCTCTACCCCGAGGGCACAAAAGACGCAAAGCATTACGTCCACATAGTCCGCGACCGTGCTTTCGAGCGCCTGCAGGGCTATCTCAAGGACGGGACCGTCATCGCCGGAGGCCACTCCGACCCGGCCACCCGCTGGTTCGAACCCACGCTGCTCGACGGCGTGAGCCCCGAGGCCCCGGTGATGCAGGAAGAGATTTTCGGCCCCATCTTCCCCATACTCACCTTCCGCAGCCGCGACGAGGTGGTCCGCTTCGTGTGCGCCCGCGAAAAGCCGCTGGCATTCTACTACTTCGGCAAGAAGGCCGACGCCTGGGAAATTCTCGGCCGCACGACTTCCGGCGGCGCATGCATCAACGACGTCATCATGCACGTGGCCAACAGCAAGATACCCTTCGGAGGAGTGGGCAATTCGGGGATGGGCAGCTACCACGGCGAGCGCAGCTTCCTGGCTTTCAGCCACGAGCGCTCCGTGCTTGTCACGCCCACCTGCGTTGACCTGAAATTCCGCTATATGCCCTACGGCATGTTCAGGCTGGTGAGGCTCCTTCTCGCAGGACGGGTCAGGAATTCTTGACACCCAGCCCGAAATAGTCCCGGGTGACCCAGTATTCGAAAAGCGGGTCCAGGAAATGCGGGATGTCTTCTTCGTCGAAGGTGAGGATCTCCTTCTTGCAGAGGGCATCCTTCAGCCTGCGCACGTTGGCGGAAGAATTGAGGCCGTACTTCTGGATAACTTCCGTGCTGCTGAACTTGGTGTGCCCCTCCACGACGGCGCGCAGCAGGCACACCTGGAAGGTGGTCAGGTCCGCCATCGCCGCCCGGAATGACGGTTCATAGATAGCGATCAGGTCCGAAAGCGCCTCCATCAGCACCGGCTCCGTCATATATCCCTTCGAAAGGGAATCGCAGACCGCCGCGAAGCAGTTGACGTAGAAGATATTGTTTTTGAACAGGTTGCACACCCCGAGCATCAGGGCCCTGTCCACCACCTTGCCGCTGGAAAGGAAGCCCCGGTTGACGGAATCCGCGATGTCTTTGGGGTCGATTTCGCTGAGCTTCATCCTCTCCACCTGGCGGTGGAAGAAGCGCCTGTGCTCGAAAATCTCCTTCATGGCATTCACCTGGGAGCCGTAGAGCACATAGGATGCGGCGGCCCTGTCTTCGGGAGTCCGCGCCTTGAAAACCTCCTGCATCAGACGGCAGACCCGCTCGCCGTCTTCCGTCAGCGACACGTTCTGAAAATCGTCCAGGCACACGAAAAGCCGCCTCCCGTCCTTCCTGGAGAGCAGGTAGGGCAGGCGGAAAAGCGCCATGATATCCTCATCGTCAAGGTCCCAGTTCAGCGACAGGATGCTTCCGGTGGCCTGGAACACCTGCTCGTCAAACACGAAATGCGTGCCTGCGAGATGGTCGGACACGAGCGAAGCGAAATCCTGCGGAGTCACTCCGTAGAGCCGTATCACGGCCGTGCCTATGCGGGTGCACAATTCCGCGACGGTCCTTACGTTCAGCAGGGACACCTTGGCGATACGGAACTGGCTGCTGGACATTTTCATATCGAAAAACACCTGCTGCAGCAGCGAATCCTTCCCCGCCTTGGGCGGCTCGTACATCACCACATTCTCGCCCTCGCGAAGCAGGTTGCCAAGGATAGTCACATCCTGTTTCCTGCCCACGAAGTATCTCCCGGTGACGGGCTTATTGTAAATGAAAGGGGTATCCATAACAAAAATGTTTCGCAAAGATGCTAAAGTTTTTCATAACAAACAAATCAATTCTTTCCTTTTTAAATTCATATCTCGCCGCATCCTCCGACATTGGTCCTCTCAGCCGCCGGGTTGCAGAGGGTGCGGTGAAGTTGTACTTTTAGATTCTTCACTTCGTTCAGAATGACAGAAAAAGCCCGGCGAACCGGGCTTTTTCATATTCAGCTGGACCGAGGCTTAGTCTGCCTTGCGGATGCAGCGGAGTGGACCTGCAATCCGGTAGCTTATCATGGTGCCATTGCAAGTGTAATCAGCCTCCGTAGGCTTGTTGGTCATGGGCATGAGGCCATAGAACTGCATGTTCTTTACCCCGGAAGAAGCATCGCCGGAAGTGTTGTAAGTAACTTTGGCAAGGGAAGATCCCAGTATCATACTGGATGACAATCTTGTCGTATAGCCGCTCAGCTGTCCCATGAAAGTGCCGGCAGTTTTTGTATTGTCCTGGATAGTTATAGCGCCCACCGCCTCAACGTTGAATCCGTCCGCATTTAGCGCGGCAAGTCCCCTGCCGAAATACGGTGCTGAAGAATTGTCTGCCACGCCGGCAGTTTTGCCGACCAGCGACATGATATCCGTCAGAGTCGGGATATACCAGCCGGGAGGGCAGATACCCTGAGTTCCCTCCATCGCTTCTGCCTGCGCCTGGGAAGTCAGATCGCCGACCTGAAGTCCGAATGCAGCCTCTGCCTGATAGAGATAACCGTTGGAGGCCACAAGATCGGGATCAGTGCTGAAACCGACCACCTCACCGGTCACCTTAATGGGAGCGAACACGCCTGCAGTCACGGCAGTCAGATCGGTTGCCGGAGTCATTCCGGCAGGGAGGAAAGCGAGGTTCTTCGCCATCCACCAGCGGCCGTCGGCAAGCTTCACTATCGGATATTCCTTCCCGTGGTAGGTGAACTTGTTGTTGGCCAGATCCTCGACGAATACGGGAGCCTTGAAATTTGTGTGTATAACGTGAAGACCGGAAGTGTTATTCTTTGAGCCGCTGACAAGGGACTCGAAATTGGTAGCGTCCACAGTAGTACCGTTAACGGAACCGGCTACCGAGATAGGTGATTCTGTCGTACCGAGGACAATATCCTTATCGTCGCCGTTGAACAGACCTACCACGAGACCGGTAGCATCAGCAGGTCCGCCTATCAATGTGCAGTCCACGGAACATCCGTCCATACCGGTGAATGCCACGTTGCCCAGATTGCCCACAAGGCCGCCAAGAGCATTGATAGTGCACTGCGCTTCCACGGTGCCTCCGGCGGTACAGTTGGAGAAGGTATGAGCCTGGCTGTGGAAAGCTGCAATGGAACCGGCCACAGAACCGGAATTTGCACTTATAATGGTAATTTTTCCTGTGTTGCTGCATCCGTCCATACGGCCTGTACCGCCATGGATACCGCCGGCACGGATCTTAATACCTGCTCCTTCGTAAGTGATATTACCGGAATTGTTGCAGTTCTTTGCAGTATAAGGAGTCGAAGCATTTTCAGAACCAGGCCAGCCGGAAATACCGCCGATGGCATTGTTGGTCGTATGGGTATTGTCGGTCTTGTAATACAGGTTGCCGGTGTTGTTGCAATTCTCGAGGGTGAATCTGTTCAAAGCGTTCTCCACTGTCTTACCCTTTTCGTGGCCCGAAAAATTGTATCCTGAACCGACGATACCGCCGATATAGAAGGTATAACCAGCATTCTTGGCAGTGAAAGCAGTACCGTTGCCCAGAACGACAGACACATCTCCGTGGTTGTTGCAACCTGTCATAGGACCGGAGCAGTCGCCAACCAAGCCTCCCGCTGAAGGACGTGCAGCGGTGTGGGTACCGTCGGAGTTGGAAGGATTGTTGAGAGTCAGACTGACCTTGCCATAATTCTCACAATCGGCAAACACGGGGCTCTTGCCGGTTGCAGACACAAGACCTCCAATCGTCAAGCCTGCTGTGATAGCCTGCTCTGCGTCATTGATTTTTAGATAAACTTTAGAGTTGATATCACCGATACCATTACGGCCGTTGATACGGGCAGCAGTCACGGTCACGTCGCCGCGGTTCACGCAGCCGGACATGGTGTTGCTTGCAAAATAGCCTGCAATACCTGCAACGAAGGTAGCCTTCAGGGATGCATCGGACTGGAACGTGATCTTGCCGGTGTTCACGCAATCGGTAGTGGCACCTGTGGTGTAGCTGGACACACCGGCGAGGCAAAGTGCTGCCTCATGCCCGGCGCAGATGAAAGACACGTCTCCGTTGTTCTTCACCTTGATATTGTTGCTGCCGTTGGTGGTTCCGCCTGCGACACCGCCAATATAGAAGTTCTTGGTATTAGTGCCCGAGCAGGTTATCGAAAGAGCACCGTTATTGATGCATTCACTCAAGTTGTTGAGTGTCGAGCCACCCATGGAACCGACTATGGTTCCGACATACTGGGTGTTGCTGGTATTGGCCGCAGTCGTGATGATCATGTCACCGTTATTGACACAGTTCTCGATTGTCAGGGCAACACTCGAAGAGGGAGAGGTCGAAACGCCTACAATGGCTCCGAGACGGCCGCCCTTGAAATTCACATCGGTGCCGCTGATATCGGCATTATTGGTGATACCGCAGACCCTTCCGAGGTTGCTGACCACGACAAATGCGAAGTTGGTAATTTCGGCGGGAAGAGAGAGCTGGCAGCTTGCATCGAGCGTGAAATCCTTCACGGTTCCCTTGTTTTCAGCGAACAGTGCCGTGCCGTTGGAGGTCCAGTTCTTCAGGCTGAGGCCCTGGCCGTCGAAGGTGCCGGCGAAAGACGTTGCAGTGGGGAGAGTGACTCCGGTCAGGTCGATGTCGGACGTAAGCCTCACTTCCTCATCAGCCTTATAGGAGGCTGCGTTGTTGAGGAAGAACACCAGTTCCTCGGCATTTGAGATATTCTGGATCATGCTGACCGCCTTTGCGTTGGTGGCAATATCGCCAAGGTCAATCACCTGATTGCGCTGGAATTCTCCTTCAGCGTCAGTGGAGAGCACCTTGATGGAGCCGCCGACATAGGAACGCACGGTGAAACCTTTGTAGGCACCGGGAGCGATTGCGGCGTAGTAGACCTGATCCTTGACGAAACCGTCCGCGCAGGCAATTTCGATGGAAGAAGAAACTGCATCGGCAGGGGCGATAGCGGGAGCTGCATCAGCGTCCACAGTCACGGACACTTCTCCGGAGAGGGATCCGGCCGTGTCGGCGGAAATCTTCACCCTGCTCACTCCGTCCACGCCCACCGTGAATTTCAGGAGGGTGGGGATGTTCTTGAAGGTCGGAACTGCAGTTGCATCGGCAAAGTATGCCACGGAGGCAAGGGCATCCGGGTCGACGCTCTGGCTGGGAAGGACACGCTGATCTGTGATATCCATCTTCACCACTTTCTCCTTGTCCCAGGTCACGGCCTTCTCATAGGGATAAGCCGCAACGAAACTGGTAGTTCCTTCCGGGACCGAACCCTCGATCTTCACGGAAGTTCCTTCGACTTTGGTGACGCTGAACTCATTGGGCTCGACAGATGCCGGAGTGAACACGGCAACTTTCTCACCGACTTCCCACACGACCTGTTTGCCGTTGAGGGAGGCTTTGGAATCTACATCGCACTGGGCGGTAAGGGTCAGCTGGACGTAACCGGGTTTAACGGCTACTTCTTCTTTTGCAATCTCCTTCTTGCAGGAGACAAGGGCAGCAATCGCAATCGCTGCAAAGAACAAATACTTCTTCATAGCGCTCATCGATTACCAGGTAAACGGGACATCATCAGTATAATCCTCTGTGCCCCCAGTAGGACTCTGGCAGAGAAGGGCCTCCAGGCACTCCTCCGCTGTTTCACAAACCGGGGCGGTGTAGGCCCCGAAAAATGCTTTTTTGACCATATTTTTTATATAAAAAAAGAATTATCGTACTTGTCAAAAAAATATTTCCCAATATAACCTCACAAATATAATAATTTCCGAAAATAAACAAAACAACTTGACCATAAAACGGAAAAGGCCGCCCCGAAGGACGGCCTAAATCCAAGAATCATTTATCTATCAGAAACTTGCGTAGATGGTATGCGCTTCCGAACTGTATCCGGTAGCACCACAGAGCAGGTCTGCATAGTTGCCTGCGGTCACAGCGGTGCCGTTCACGGAACCGGCGACCTTGATAGGGTTCTCAGAGGTGCCGAGGGTGATGGTCTTCGTGCCGTTGAAATAGCCGACCACAAGACCGGTCTTGCCGTCAGGGCCGCCGGTGAGGGTGCAGTTGACGGAGCATCCTTCCATACCGGAGAACTCGACGTTGCCCAGGTTGCCCACGATGCCGCCGAGAGCGTTGCAGGGAACTTCGGCCACGACAGAGCCTTCAGCGGAACAGCCGGTAAGGGTGTGGGCCTGGCTGTGGAAGCCGGCAAGGCTGCCGAGAACGGATCCGCTCTGGCCGGATTCGAGCTTGATGATGCCGGTGTTGACGCAACCTTCCATACGGCCTGTGCCGCCGTGGATACCGCCAATCCTGCACTTGCAGTTGCCCTTGCCGGTGATGTTGCCGGAGTTGCGGCAATTGCGGGCCACATAGACCGCCGTCTGGTCCTCAGACTGGGGCCAGCCGACTATACCGCCATAGGCGTGGTTGGTGGTGTGGTCGTTGTCGGTATAGACCGTCACGTTTCCGCTGTTGTTGCAGGACTCCAGCGTGAAATTGTTGGCATAATTGGTGTCCTTGCCGCCTGAAGCCTTGGCACCGCTCCAGTTGTAGCTGGATCCGACGATACCGCCCACGTAGAGGGTATAACCGGCATTCCTGCCCGTGAACGAAGTCCCGCCGTTGTCGATGGACACATTCACGTCGCCATAGTTGTTGCAGTTGGTCATAGGGCCGGAGCAATCGCCCACGAGACCGCCCATCGAAGGACGTGCAGCAGTGTGGGTGCCATAAGTTGTACTGCCTCCGTCCGTAGGATCGGTCAGTGTGAGGGTCACAGTGCCGTGGTTGTCCGAGTTCTCGAACACAGGATTCTTTCCGGTTGCAGACACGAGGCCGCCGATCGTGAGGCCCGCAGCAATCGCATTGGTGCCGACATAGGCATTGCTGTTGATGTCGCCGATACCGTTACGGCCGTTGATGAAACCGCCCTGGACGGTCACGGCGCCGCGGTTCACGCAGCCGGACATGGTGTTGCTGGCGAAGTAGCCTGCAATACCTGCGCAGAAAGTAGCCTTGATGTTCTTCTCGCTGATATATGACACCGCGCCTGTGTTCTCGCAGTCGATGACGCTTCCAGTCGTGTAGCTGGTGATACCGGCAATGATCATTGCGCAGTCGTGGCCCTTGCAGTTGAACGTGATGTCGCCGGTATTCTTCAGGCGCAGGTTGTCGGAGCCGTTGGTGGTGCCGCCGGCAACGCCGCCGATATAGAAGTTCTTGGTGTCGATACCGGTATGGGTGATGGTAATCTTGCCGTTGTTGGTGCAGTCCTTCAGCATATTGTCATCGGAATTGCCCATAGATCCGACAATGGTGCCGATATACTGGGTGCCGCCGGTATTTGCCGTACCGGTGATGGTGAGATTGCCGTTGTTGACACAGCTGTCGATGGTGATTCCGCGGCCAAGGTCCTTTGCATCGCATTGACCGACGATGATGGCGGTGCGGCCGGCAGCATAGGAATCGATAGCGCCGGTCACGTCGGCGTTATTGATGATTTTGGCCACCAGGCCGGTGCTGGTCTTGGCAACGAAGGCGAACGCTCCGTCAAGTGCGGAAGGAAGGGTCAACTGACAGCTGGTATCAATCGTAAAGTCCTCAATCAAGCCAGTGTTGGCGCCGAACAGGGCCACACCGTCGGAGGTCCAGTTCTTAAGGCTGCAGCCCTGGCCGTGGAACTGGCCGGCCCAGCTTTCAGCTGTGGTGAGCGTGATACCGGACAAGTCGATGTCGCCTCCGAGATACACCTCGTCGTCCTGCGTGTAGGTGGATGCCTCTGCAAGGAATTCCTTAAGCTCCTCGCCGGTTGTGATAAACTCATACTTGAAGGCCACATCCTTCAGGGCGTCGCCGACGTTGTAGCCCTTGTTGCGTTCGAAGACCTTTACTCCTTCGGACGTCCTGTGCCCGGACTTGCCGCCAGCCTTGGCAATCATCATAAAATCCTTGGCCTCGGGGCAGGGAGGCACGACAGCGTAGTATTTAGTGCCGCTGGCAAAACCGTCGTTGGTGAAAACGGTCGTGGCGAAACCGCCCACGAGGTTGGTCACGACAGGAACGTCGCCGCTGGTGCTCACCTCCACGGAGATATCTCCGGGAGCATATTCAGTGCTGGTGAAATTGGTGGCGAACACAACACCGTTGACGCCAGTGACGTTGCTCATCTCGAACTCGATCATCGAGAACACGTTCTTGAACTGGGCCTTGGCGGATGCGCTGGCAAAATAGGCCACGGAAGACATAGCCGAAGGGTCGATAGTGCCTCCGGCAGGAAGATCCTGAACATCCGGAATATGCATGTTGACCACGTTGCCGCTGCGGCTGACGGCCTGGGCGGCGGGATACACGGCAATGAAAGATTCGGTGCCGGCAGGCACGGAGCCGCTGAGCTTCACGGCATCGAAATCCACTGCGGTGACCGTGAAGGTCTCGGCAGTCGTCGAAGCGTCGGGATACACGGCGACCTGGTCGCCGACGGCCCAGACAACGGTGTTGCCGTCGAGGACGGCCTTGGAACCGGCCTCGAGACCGGCGGTGAGGGATACTTCCACATAGCCGTCACGGACGGGAGCTACGGGAATTTCATCGACTGTTGCGGCCTCCTTCTGGCAGGAGACGAGCGCGGCACATGCAATCGCCGCAAAAGCAAAATACTTCTTCATAGGGCGATACATTTTACCAGGTGAAATCTTCAAAGCCGCCGAAATCTTCGGTCAGGCCTTCAGGGCTCTCGCAGAGAACGCTTTCGCAATACTTCTCCGACAGTTCACAGAAAGGAGCAACATAGGCTCCGGCAGTGTGTTTTTTTAGCATAATGAAGTTATGGAATTAGTGATAGATTATGTTGTCTTATTTGCGGTATTTGGCCGGCATCACGAAATGGTATGTGACCTCCAGGGGCTTGTCCACGTCGACCAGCCAGTTGGCCACCTTGAAGTGCACGTCGAACTCATCCAGGCCTATAGGCTTGCGGCTGTCGGGACCGTTGACCGAGAAACTGATTTCCTCGTCGCCGCTGATGTATTGCAGGCGGCAGTAGGTCAGATTCTCACTGCCGGGGGCTTTATTGAGGATGATAGGAATCGAGCTGAGATTGCGTATCGTGAAAGTGACTTTCTTCTCGCTGTATTTGATGTTGCTGATTTCGAAGCAAGCCTTGAAAAGAGGCTCAAGCCATTCGGCCTTGCCATACACGCATCCGTCGGCATAAGCGGCGGTGCGGCGGGCATCGAGAGCCTCGCGGATACCCTCAAGCGAACGCTCCCTGGCGAACACGAGGGTCATGGGCCTGTACTCTCCCTTCTCATAGTCGACCCACTGGAACATGGGCTTGTGGGCGTCGGTCCCGGTGACGATCGCCAAGTCTTTTTCGATGGCCCAGTGGAAGGCCTCGGGATCGAAGCCGCTGAAGCGGTTGATGATTTCAATACCGTCGATGAGGCCGGCATTGAAGAGCTCGGTATGGATAGGCCACCACTTCGTCTCGTTGGGAGCCTGCTGCTCCCAGTCGGGATGGTTCCACACCAGGAAGGCGCCCTGGCGCTTTGCCTCCTTGAGTCCGGCGCGGATCGCCTCTTCTTCCTGGCGGAATTCATCGGAGCCATACTTGCCGTCGTGCGTCTCGGACTTCTCGGCTATGGCATTGCCGTCAGTGATGAACTGGGTGTTGAAATGCCCCGGGAAAATGCGGGTGCCGCGGGTGAGCTCGGCGCCGTGGATCACGAGGATGCCGTATTTCTTGGCAGCCTTTGCAGCCATTTCATAGGAAGTGTTCCTGTCTGCCCTGGCGTTGAAATCCTTGAGCATATGCTGATGGTGGGTCTCCACGTGGTCGGTGATGGAGATGAAGTCAAGGCCGTCGAAATCAGCTTCATCCACACGGGTAACGGGCCACACTGAAGCATCGCTGAAATTGGTGTGGATGTGGAAATCCCCCTTAAGGGTCCGGTATCCCGGGATGTCGGGAATCCGGGCTTTATGGGGCACGGTGGCGGAAGCAGAAACCGTAACTGACAGCGCCACAAGGGCAAGCAATAATTTTCTCATAATTTTTTCAAGTAAAGCATACAAATATAAAAAAAATATTTATCTTTGCGGTCCATTTTTGAAGAAAAAGGGGGTGATTTAAGGAATGATTATCGTACAGGTAAAAGAAGGCGAAAATATCGAACGCGCCCTTAAGAAGTTCAAGAGGAAGTTCGAGAAGACCGGTGCCGTCCGCGAGATGCGCGCCCGCAAGAATTTTGAGAAGCCTTCAGTAAAGCGCCGTATCGCAAAGCAGAAGGCGATTTACGTCCAGCACCTCCGTCTCATGGAAGAGCAATAAAAAAAGCCCGAATTTTTCGGGCTTTTTTCTTTATATTCAATAGCTTAGACAGTTCCCTGCTCCAGCATTGCGGTGGCCACTTTCATGAAGCCGGCGATGTTGGCGCCCTTGACGTAGTCGATGCTGCCGTCGGGCTGGGTGCCGTACTTGACGCATTGCTCGTGGATGGAATCCATGATGAAGTGGAGCTTGGCATCCACCTCGGCGCCGCTCCAGCTGATGTGGGAGGCGTTCTGGGTCATTTCCAGGCCGGAAGTCGCCACGCCGCCGGCGTTGACGGCCTTGCCGGGAGCGAAGAGCACCCCGTTGTGCTGGAAATAGTGGATGGCACCGGGCTGGCAGCCCATGTTGCTCACCTCGCAGCAGCACCAGCAGCCGTTGGACTTCAGTTCCTTGGCATCGTCTTCGGAAAGCTCGTTCTGGAAGGCGCAGGGAAGCGCCACGTCGCATTTCACGCTCCAGGCCTTCTTGCCCGCGGTGAACTTGCATGCTCCCGGGAACTTGTCTGCCATATCCTCCACGCGGTTGCGGTTGGACGCACGCATGATGAGCATATAGTCAATCATTTCCTTGGTGATGCCTTCGGGGATTTCGCACACGCCGTCGGGGCCTGAAATGGCCACGACCTTGGCGCCGAGCTCGGTGGCCTTGATGCAGGCGCCCCAGGCCACGTTGCCGAAGCCGGACACCGCCACGCGGCAGCCCTTGATGTCCTTGCCTGCCTTGTGGAGCAGGTTCTGGGTGAAGTAGAGGGCGCCGAAGCCGGTGGCCTCGGGACGGAGGATGGAGCCTCCCCAGGTGGAGCCCTTGCCGGTCAGCACGCCGGTGTTGTACTCACGGGCGAGCTTCTTGTACATACCGTAGAGGTAGCCGATCTCGCGGCCGCCCACGCCCACGTCGCCGGCCGGGATGTCCTGGTCGGGGCCTATGCACTGCCAGAGCTCAAGCATGAAGGCCTGGCAGAAGCGCATGATTTCGTCGTTGCTCTTGCCCACCGGATCGAAGTCGGAGCCGCCCTTGGCGCCGCCCATGGGAAGGGTGGTGAGGGCGTTCTTGAACGTCTGCTCGAATCCGAGGAACTTCAGCATCGAAGGGGTCACGGCCCTGTGGAAGCGGAGTCCGCCCTTGTAGGGGCCGATGGCACTGTTGAACTGCACACGGTAGCCGGTGTTGGTCTGCACCTCTCCCCTGTCGTCCACCCAGGTCACGCGGAAGGTGAAGATACGGTCGGGCTCGACCATACGTTCCACGATCTTGGCCTTCTCGAACTCAGGGTGCTGGTTGTAGACCTCTTCCACTGATTCCAGAACTTCCTGTACTGCCTGGAGATACTCGTTCTCTCCCGGATACTTGGCCCTCAGGCGGGCCATGATGTCATTGGTTTTCATGATAAGTGTTATAAGTGTGTTATTTGACTTCCCATGTAGAACCGCTGTGGAGCAGCTCATCCACGGAATGGATTTTAGATGAACGCATCACGCTGATGACCTGGTCGCGCACACCGTCGTCGTAGGTGATGTCCTTGACGTCGCGTATCACGCCGAGGGCCACCGGATAGTCGGGCCCCTTCATCTCGGCGAGCGCCATGTGGAGGCCGATGTTGTCGGCGTGGGCGTCGTGAACCAGGATATCATCAAGGGTGTAGCCGCCTTCGCCGATGTGGACGGCGCGTATCTTTCGTCCGTCGAACACCAGGCCTCGGTCGGAGTTCTTTCCGAACACCATCTTCTCTCCCTGGCGGAGTATGATGGTGCGGTCGGCGCGCCACTCGGGATCGGAGATCTCCTTGTGGGCTCCGTCGTTGAAAATCACGCAGTTGGTGAGCATTTCCATGACCGAGCAGCCGTCGTGGAGGGCGGCGGCGGTCATGATCTCCTCGTTGAGCTTGAGCTCCACGTCCAGCGAACGGGCGAAGAAGGTGCCTTTCGCTCCAAGGACCAGCGATCCCGGATTGAAGGGATGCTCCACGGTGCCGTAGGGAGAGGTTTTCGTGATCGCCCCGAACTTGGAGGTCGGGGAATACTGTCCCTTGGTCAGGCCGTAGATCTGGTTGTTGAAGAGGATTATGTTGATGTCGATGTTGCGGCGGATGGCGTGGATGAAATGGTTGCCGCCGATTGCAAGGGCGTCGCCGTCGCCGCAGGCCTGCCAGACGGTGAGGGTGGGGTTGGCCACCTTGATGCCGGTGGACACCGCGGTGGCGCGGCCGTGGATGCTATGGAAACCATAGGTATCCATATAATAAGGAAGACGCGAGGAGCATCCGATTCCGGACACCACCACATAGCGTTCCTTCTCGTAGCCGAGGGCCTGGCTCACCCTGGGAAGAGCCCTCTGGAGGGCTGCAAGCACGGCGTGGTCGCCGCATCCGGGGCACCAGCGTACTTCCTGGTCGGACTTGAAATCCTTGAATGTGAGTGTTGCCATAATCAGATCTCCTTCTTGATTGCGTCCACAAGCTCGCTCACGAGGAACGGCTGACCCTGGACTTTGTTGTACTGCACATAGTTGAACTGCGGCAGGACTCCGCGAAGATAGTTCACGAACTGGCCGCTGTTGAGCTCGCACACGAGAATCTTCCCGAAGCCGGAGAAGATTTCCTCAGTGTTGGCGGGCAGAGGGTTGATGAAGTCGAAATGCACATAGGACACGTTCCCAACTTCTTCCACGGCACCGAGCAGATGCCCGTAGGTGCCGCCCCAGCCCACCACCAGGAGCTTGCCCCGGGCGGGACCGCGGAGAATCTCAAGCTTGGGAAGCCTGCGGGCTATCCTTGCCACCTTCTCGGCGCGTTCGCGCACCATCATCTCGTGGTTCTGGGGGTCGGTGGAAAGCACGCCCTCGTGGGTCTTTTCCAGACCGCCCACACGGTGCTCGAAACTCTTCTGGCCGGGGATGGCCCACTTGCGCACCAGCGTCTCGGGATCCCTCTCGAAGGGATGGAACTTCTCCCCTTCCGGAAGCACGCCGCTGACGAACGGGGGCTTGATTTCAGGATAGTCGGCCATCGAAGGGATGCGCCAGGGCTCGCTGCCGTTGCCGAGGAAGCCCTCGGAAAGCAGCATCACGGGAGTCATGTGCTCCAGGGCGATCTGCGCGGCGCAGAAAGCGGCGTCGAAGCAGTGCGAAGGAGAATGAGCGGCGATCACGGGCATAGGGCATTCGCCGTTGCGGCCGTAGAGCGCCTGGTTGAGGTCGGACTGCTCGGTCTTGGTGGGGAGGCCGGTGGAAGGACCGCCGCGCTGCACGTCCACGACGACCAGCGGAAGCTCCGCCATCACGGCAAGGCCGAGGGCTTCGGTCTTGAGCGAAAGGCCGGGGCCGGAAGTGGTGGTGACGGCGAGGTTGCCGGCGTAGCTGGCGCCGATGGCGGTGCAGATGCCGGCGATTTCGTCCTCGGCCTGCAAGGTCTTGGCGCCGAGGCTCTTATGTATGGCAAGCTCCTCCAGGATGGCCGTTGCCGGCGTGATGGGATAGGAACCGCAGAACAGGGGAAGGCCGGACTTTTCGGAGGCAGCGAGAAGGCCCCATGCAGTGGCCTGGTTGCCGGTGATGTTGCGGTAGGTGCCGGGCTTCTTGTTCTTCGAAGGGGCCACGGTGTAGGTGTTGGGGATGGCCTGGATGTTGGCGGCATAGTTGAAGCCGTCATTGAGGACCTTCTTGTTGGGCGCGATAAGTTCAGAGTGCTTCTTGGAGAATTTCCTTTCGAGATACAGGTAGATGTACTCCAGCGGGCGGCTGTAGATGTAGCAGGCCATTCCGAGGGTGAACATGTTCTTGCACTTGAGCACGGCCTTGGGATCCAGTCCGCTGTCTTTCAGCGACTCGCGGGTCAGCTCCGAGATGGGGGCCACGATGATGGCGCGGTCCTCCACCTTAAGTTCGGTGAAGGGGTTGTCGGTCTTGAAGCCGGCCTTCTGCATGCCTTTCTCGTCGAACGCGTCGCCGTCCACGAGTATCATGGCGGTGGGCTTGCACCATTTGGCGTTGGACTTGAGTGCGGCCGGATTCATCGCCACCAGGAGGTCGCAGAAATCACCGGGGGTCTCGACTCCTTCGGATCCGATATGGACCTGGAAACCGGAAACGCCGGACACGGTGCCGTGCGGGGCGCGTATCTCGGCGGGGAAATCGGGGAATGTGGACAGTTCGTTGCCATAAATCGCAGACATATCTGCGAAAAGAGACCCGGTGAGCTGCATACCATCTCCCGAGTCTCCTGCGAATCTGATCACAACATCCTTTAAGTCAATGACTTTGTGTTGCATCTTCAATATGTGGTTAAAAAATCTGTTACTGTGCTGCTGCCGCTTCTGCCGCTGCCTGAAGCTCCTTCTGGAGGGATTCCATAGTCCTGTCGTCGGGGATGCCGAGAGCCTTGCGGGCTGCGGGGGTGAGGTCAACGCTCTGGGCCGGATCGATGTAGAGGGCGGAGGTCTGGTCGATCACGTAGATGTAACCGCCTTCCTTGGCAAGCTTCTCGAGTGCTTCCTGGGCCTTCTTGTAAATGGGAGCCATCAGCTGCTGCTGTTGCTGCTGGAGTTCGGCCTGCACGGTCTGCTGGAACTCCTGGATACGCTGCTGGATGTCGGTGAGTTCCTTTTCCTTGGTCTCACGTATAGCCTGGGTCCAGGTCTGGCCCTTCTGCTGATACTGCTGATACTTTGTATTGAACTCGTCGGCCATCGCCTGATAGGTCTCGCTGGCCTCCTTGCTGGAAGCGTCCATGGTGGCACGGGCCTGATCGGCCTCGGGCATCAACTGGACCAGTTCGGTGAAATTCACGTGGGCGAATTTCTGCTGTGCAAACGCTGCTGCGCTGATCATTGCCAATGCGGCAACCAAAAGAATCTTTTTCATATTTTCAAACTTTAAAATTGTTGTCCTATAACGAAGTGGAACTGACTTCCACCTATCTTTGCGTCGTCGAAACCGTAGCCCCAGTCCACGCCGAGCAAGCCTATCATCGGCAGGAAGATACGCACGCCCACACCGGCGCTTCGCTTGATTTCGAAGGGGTTGAATTCCTTTATATCGCTCCAGCAGTTACCGCCCTCCAGGAAGGCCAGCACGAAGATGGTCGAAGAAGGCTGCAGTATCACGGGGTAACGGAGTTCCACGGTGAATTTGTCATAAACGTTGCCGATGCGGGCGGCTCCGCTACTGTTGTATGGCGTAATCTTCTGGGGCGTCAGGGAATTGTTCTCGTAGCCGCGCAGGGATATGATTTCGTTGCCGTAGGTCATGTAGCCCGACATTCCGTCGCCGCCCACGAGGAAGCCCTCGAAGGGAGAGTAGCCCCAGGCCCTGTTGTAGTAGCCGAGGTAGCCGAACTGGGCGCGGGTCATGAGCACCAGGTCGCCGATGAGCTTGGTGTAGATGGCGCCGTTGAACTTCCACTTGTTGTACTCAATCCAGCGGTAGCGCTGCTCCACGGACCAGTTGTCGTAGTTGACGTCCCGCCAGCTGATCTTCCTGCCGTCACGTTCGGTGATGCGGTTGCCGGCGGCGTCGTAGTCGTAGTTTCGGAACAGCGAGAAAGGAGGGGTCAGGGACACGGACATGGAGAAGTCGGATCCGGACCGGGGATAGATCTGCTGGTCGGTGGAATTACGCATCAGCGTGAGGGTGTAGCTGATGTTGTTGGAAACGCCGTTGTCGAAGATGAAGCCGTAGCCGCTCCAGTCCTTGAGCCGGTAGGTCTGCCAGCTCAGGCCGTTGTAGAGCACGAAGAAGTTGTCGGGCCACTTGAGCCGGTTGCCCAGGGATGCCGAGAAACCGAAGACCTCCATCTGGTGGCTGTTGTCGAGGATTCCGAGCCAGAGGTTGGAATTGGTGTAGCGGGTGTAGTAGCCGCTCAGGTTGAGGGAGGTAGGCTTCTTGCCGAAGAGCCAGGGCTCCGTGAAGCTGGCGGTCAGGGCCGTGTAGTACTGGCCGTTGGTCTGGAAGCGGAACGCCAGGTTCTGGGCGTCTCCCAGCGGCACGGGGCGCCAGGCCGTCTTGTCGAAGAAGCGGTTGGTGGAGAAGTTGTTGAAACTCACGCCCACGGTGGCCACGAAGGTGTTGCCGCCCCAGCCTCCGGAAAGTTCCAGCTGGCTGGAAGGCTTCTCGGTGACGTTGTAGACTATGTCCACGGTGTTGTTGAGCTGGTTGGGGATGATGGAATAGCCCTTGCCCTGCTCCTGTATGGCTTCCGGGTCGAACTGGCCCAGGGAGGCGATTTCACGTATGGAGCGCTCGAAATCGGACTGGCGGAAGAGGTAGCCCGGCCTGGTGAAGATCTGGCGGCGCACCACCTTTTCGTTGGTCAGGTCGTTGCCGTTGATCACGATGTTGTTCAGCGTGGCCTGCTTGCCTTCGGAAATGCGGAGCTCCACGTCCACGGAGTCGTTCTGGATATTGGTCTCCACCGGGGTCACGTTGAAGAATAGGTAGCCGTTGTCGCGGTAGAGCTTGGACACGTCCAGCTCGGTCTGCTTGCCGCCGCCGTTGAGGCGCTTCTCCATCGACACCACGTCATACACGTCGCCCTTCTGGATTTTCAGCACCTCGTTGAGCACCTCGGAAGGATAGACGGAGTTGCCGGTCCAGGTGATGTCCCTGAAATAGTATTTGTCGCCTTCCTCGAACACCAGGTCGATGGCGAGGCGGTTGGGCTCCATATAATAGACGGAGTCGCGCACCAGGCGGGCGTCGCGGTAGCCGGCCTCGTTGAAGGCGGAGAGCACCGTCTTCTTGTCGTTGAGGTATTCCTTCTCGTTGAACTTCTTGCTGTTGAAGAAGTTGTAGATCTTGTTGGACTTGGTCTTCTTCATCGAGCGGGCCAGCTTGAAATCGCCGACGTGCTCGTTGCCGATGAAGTGGATTTCCTTGATGCGCACGCGCTCTCCCCTGTTGATGGCGAAGTTGACGCGTATGGCGTTCTTCACTATCGAGTCTTTCTGCACCTCGGCCTGGACCGTGGCGTTGAGGAAGCCCTTTTCGGCATAGTAGCGCTTGATGATGTCGGAAGATGTCTTCTCCACGTATTCGGAGAATTCCCCGCCGCGGCGCAGGTTCAGGCGGTCCTGGAGTTCTTTCTTGTCGCCGGACTTGATGCCGGAGAAGGTCCAGCGGGACACCCTGGGACGCTCCTTGATGATGATCTTGAAATATGCCGAATCTGCATTCTCGCTCAGATGGTCGATGACGAGCGACACGTCTTCGAAATAGCGCTGGAGCCAGAGGCGGCGCACAATTCCGGACACGTCGTCGCTGGGCACGGTCAGCTCCATGCCTTTCTGCATGCCAGTGAGCTGTATGATCTGGGCGGAACTGAAATAACTGTTGCCTTCAACCTCGACACCCCCCACGAAATACTTCCTGGGGTGGTTGTAGTCCACTTCCACTTGCTTTTCCTGGGCCAGCACGACGGCACAGGAGAGCAAACACAGCAAGGCAACGATATATCTTCTTATCATCTTTCTACCGATAAATGCGCAAATATACGGAATTATTTGACTTTTCCGAAACGTCTGTCCCGGGAAGCGTATTCCAGAAGCGCATTCCTGTACTCCTCCTTTCTAAAATCAGGCCAAAGTGTGTCGGTGAACACAAATTCGGTATATGCGAGCTGCCAGAGCATGAAATTGCTGATACGTTTTTCGCCGGAAGTGCGGATCAGGAGGTCCGGATCCGGGATGCCGGCCGTGACCAGATAATCTTCGATGTCGCTGCCTCCGTCCTCGGCCATGCGGCGGGCGGCCTGGCGTATATCCCATTTGCCGCTGTAGCTCAGGAACACGATGGCGGTCATGCGGGTGCCTTCCGCCGTGGCGGCCTCCAGGCCGTCGATGGCGTCGTTGAGCTTCTTGGAGAGGCGGGAGCGGTTGCCGAGCAGACGGAACCGGATGCCGTTGTCCAGGAAGGTCCGGAGCTCGTTGTGGATGGTGTCCATCATCAGCTCCATCAGGCCGTTGACCTCGGCCTCCGGACGGTTCCAGTTCTCTTCCGAGAAAGCGAAGAAAGAAATGTATTTCACCCCGAACTCGACGCTCGCCTCCATCACGGCACGCACGCTTTCGACTCCTTCGAAATGGCCGAAGATGCGGTCTTTCCCGCGCTGGCGGGCCCAGCGGCCATTGCCGTCCATGATGAAGGCGACGTGGGTGGGAACTATTTCAAGACTATTCATATTCAATCTTTTACGTTGCGGACATCCCCTCCCCACATAAGGCGGGAGCGGAGTGCCTCGATGAAACTTGAGCCTCCCAGCTCGACCCTCTGCAGCACTTCGGGCACACCCTCGATTTCCAGGCAGGCAGAGGAAGGGACGCTGTAGCCGCGGTTGTCGGCGGTCAGGGCGACCTGCGAGTCGCGGGACTGGAAGGTGATGCGTATCCGGGAAGTGTCCGGCACCACGAGGGGACGGACGTTGAGGTTGTGCGGGGCCACGGGAGCCACGATGAGCACCCTGGAGTCGGGCATGCAGATGGGGCCGCCGGCGCTAAGGGAGTAGGCCGTCGATCCGCAGCTCGTTGCAACCAGCAGTCCGTCAGCCCAATACGTTGGCAGCGGGCGGGAATCTATCTCCACGTCCACGCCCAGCATCGCCGCTCCCTTGCGGAGCACACATATCTCGTTCAGCGCCATCTGCGGGCCGTCTCCCCCGCACAGGCCGGTCACCCGCACCATACCGCGCCTCCGCACGGAATAATCTTTGCATGCAAGAGCCCGGACCACGTCTTCCGGCTTGTTTTCGGACAGGAAGCCGAGACGGCCGAAATTGACGCCCAGCACAGGCAGGGACGCCTCCAGGGCAAGGGCAGCAGCCGACAGGAAGGTGCCGTCGCCGCCGAAACTCAGGAGCATGTCCGTGCCGGCCTCGATTTCCCGGGCGCTGAGCGCCGGGTACACGTCGAAACCGGCGGCGCCCAGGTCGGCGAGCAGGCCGAGCACGCGCTCGTCCAGTTCCAGACGCCTGTCCTTTAAATAATATGCAAACTTCATATCAGGCTTCAAATTTAGTACAATTTTTCGGATATAAATTTTAATTTTGCAGTTATGACGAGATTAAGTGTCAATATAAATAAAATAGCGACCCTGCGCAACGCGCGCGGAGGCAACATGCCCGACGTTGCGAAAGCCGCCCTGGACTGCGAGCGCTTCGGCGCCGAAGGCATCACGGTCCACCCCAGGCCCGACGAGCGCCACATCCGCTACTCCGACGTCCTGACCATACGTCCCCTCGTGAGCACCGAATTCAACATCGAGGGCAATCCAATTCCCCGTTTCCGCGAGCTCGTGCTCAAGGTGCGTCCCGACCAGGTGACCCTCGTGCCCGACGCGGAAGACGCAATCACGTCCAACGCCGGCTGGGACACCATTGCCCACAGGGACTACCTGACAGGGCTCTGCCGCGAGTTCAAGGCCGCCGGCATAAGGGTTTCGATCTTCGTGGACCCGGATCCGCAGATGGTCCGGGGCGCCGCCGCCTGCGGGGCCGACCGCGTGGAGCTCTACACCGCCGCCTACGCAGAGCAGTACCCGTCCGGCCCCGAAAAGGCCATAGCCCCCTATCTGGAGGCCGCGAAAGCCGCAAGGGAATGCGGCCTCGGGCTCAATGCCGGCCACGACCTCAACCTGGAGAACCTCGCCTTCTTTATCAGCACGATACCCTGGACCGACGAAGTGTCGATAGGCCACGCCATCATCTGCGACGCACTTTATATGGGTCTTCAGAGCACAATCGGAGCTTATCTTAAAGAGATTCGGAAAAAATAGTTACATTTGCATTTTGCAAAACAAGAAACCAAAATACAAGAAATGAAAAAGATTACCCTCGGCATCATTGCCACACTCGGGGCCGCCGCCCTTCTCTCGATGACTGTTTCCAGCTGCAACTCCACCTCCGCTCCGGCCGCCAAGTCCGGTTCCGACTCCACCGCCGTTGCAGGCTCGATAGTGTTCTTCAACCTCGACAGGGTCCTCGACGAGTACGACATGGCCAACGACCTCCGCAGCGTGGCCGAGACCAAGATCAACAGCATCAACCAGGAAGTCAACCGCAGGGGCTCCAAGCTGGAGAAGGACATCAAGACCTTCCAGGACAAGATCAACAAGGGCCTCATGACCCAGTCCGTCGCTGAAATCCAGGGCAAGAAGCTCCAGGACCAGCAGAACAGCTTCCAGCAGTATGCCGCCCAGAAGCAGCAGGAAATCGCTGAGGAGCAGCAGGTCATGATGAACCAGATCGCAGATGCCATCAAGACCTTCATCGACCAGTACAACACCGAAAAGGGCTACGCGATGATCCTCACCACCCAGGGTGAAATCATGCCCGCCCCCGTCGTGGCCGGAGATCCTGCGCTGGACATCACCGACGACATTCTCGAAGGCCTCAACGCCGCCTACGTGAAGAGCAAGACCGAAAATAAAGAATAATTCCCTTTGAAGGTTGCCGTACTTTCCTGCTTCTACCCTTTCAGGGGAGGTGTAGCCCAGTTCAACGCAAGCCTGCTTGGCGAACTGGGCCGGGAGCACACGGTCAAGGCCTTCAATTTCACCACCCAATACCCCGACATTCTCTTCCCCGGCAAGACCCAGTACGTCTCCGCCGGGGATGATGCCGTGCGGGTGGAATCCGAAGCCGTGCTGAGCACCGTGAACCCCTTCACCTGGTGCAGGACGGCAAAAGCCATAAGGGAATGGGGGGCAGAGTTGCTCATCCTGCGCTACTGGATGTCGTGGTTCGCTCCCTCGCTGGGCTGGGTGGCCCGCCATGTGGGCCCCGGCTGCAAGGTGGTGGCCATCACGGACAACATCATCCCCCATGAGCCCCATTTCTTCGACAAGCCCCTGACGCGGTGGTTCCTCCGCGGCGTGGACGGCTGCGTGGCGATGAGCGGCGAAGTGGCCGCAGACCTTCTCCGCCTCAAGCCGGAGGCCCGCCACATCGTGCTGCCCCACCCCATATACACCCACTTCGGAGAAATCGTACCCCGCGCAGAAGCAGAGCGGAAGCTGGGACTGGAGAGCGGCCGCAGGAACCTGCTGTTCTTCGGTCTCATCCGCAAATACAAGGGTCTGGACATCCTCATCGACGCGTTCTCGGGACTGCCGGATGACTACCAGCTCATCGTTGCCGGCGAGCCCTACGGCGACTTCGGCGAATACGCCGCCGCCATTGAAAAAAGCCCCGCAAAAAGCCGCATCAGACTCTTCACGCGCTACATTCCGGATTCGGAAGTGAAGTGGTTCTTCTCTGCCGCCGACGCCGCCGTACTCCCCTACCGCAGCGCCACCCAGAGCGGCGTAGGAGCCCTCGCCTGCCACTTCGAAGTGCCCATGATAGTCACGGACACTGGCGCCCTGCGCAGCACCGTGGAAGGCCGCGGCACAGGGATGGTCGTGGACAGGGCGGATGCCGCCGCCGTGCGCGAGGGGATACTCCGCTTCTTCGGCACCCCGGGGCTGAAGGATGAATGCATAAGCCACATCAGGGACGAAAAAGTGCGCCTGTCGTGGTCCGGTTTCTGCAAGGAATTGATAAGATTTACGGAATCATTATGAAACGATATCTATTTGCCACGCTGCTGCTCGCGATGCTGATGCCGCTCGGCGCTTCCGCCCAGTGGTATCTGTTTCCCGGCAGCCGCCATGCCAAGGACAGCACCAGGGTGGAGAAGCGCGACCCCTTCAAACCCATCGGGATAGAGGAAGAAAAGACAGAGCCCGACTTCGAGGAGTTCGCCGTCACAAAGGTGTCCCTGATACTGCCCCTGCGCAGCACCGGCACCCCCAACAGCAACTTCCTGGACTTCTACAGCGGAGTGCTCCTGGCCGCCGACAACCTTTCCTCCGCCGGACGGCACTATGAGATTTCCGTGTTCGACTCCACCGTGGGTCTTCCCGACGCCGGCGAGCTCGAGCAGAGCGACATCATCATAGGCCCCGTGAGCTACGACGACGTGGAGAGGATACTCCCCCGGGCGCACGGCAAGTATATAGTCTCCCCGCTCGACCCCAAGGTCGCGAGCCTCACGGACCGCCACAACATCATCCAGGCCCCCTCGGGATGGGAAGCCCAGGTCGATGAACTGGTGCGCTGGATAGGCGACGACCTTCGCGGCGGCGACGCCGTGGTGCTCCTGCAGAGCGCCGATGAAAGGGGCGGAGCGATCACCGTCCGCATTGCCCAGAGGCTCTCGGAAGCAGGCATCCCCTATGAAATCACCTCCACTCCATCCTCCAAGGAAGGCACCGTGGCCGGCACCTGCCGCTTCGTGATAGCTTCCGAAAACGATGAATTCTGCAGCGCCGCCATACGCGAAATCGCACTGATGAACATACGCGGGGGCCGCAACGCCGTGTACAGCACTTCCAGGCTCCGCTCGCTCAGCGACCTCGAGGTGGAGAGCCTCCACGCCGCCGCGACCCGCATCACCGCCACCTACTACGCAGATCCCAACGACCTCACGGTCAAGCGCTTCGCCGACAAATACCGTCGTCTCTTCAAGGGCGACCCCGGGCAGTGGGTCTATCAGGGCTACGACCTGATGAACTATTTCGGCACCATCCTCAACAAGGATCCCGACTACTGGTATGCCGAAATCGCCGGAGCCCCGGCAAAGGGCCTGCAGACCGATTTCAGTTTCGACGCATCCGGAAAGAACAACACCGCCGTCCGCCGCCTGCGCTACAATGCCAACAACACAATATCCCTCGTACGCTGATATGGAAAAAGTCAAATGCCTCATCATAGGCGGAGGCCCTGCGGGCTACACCGCCGCCATCTACGCCGCCCGTGCCGACATCTCCCCCGTCCTCTATGAAGGGATGGAGCCCGGAGGGCAGCTCACCACCACCACAGTCGTGGAGAACTTCCCCGGCTATCCCAACGGGGTCGATGCCAACGCCCTCATGGCCGACATGCGCGAGCAGGCCGTGCGCCTGGGCGCCGACATTCGCAGCGGTGCGGTCAGCGCCGTGGACCTTTCCCATAGGCCGTTCAAGGTCACTGTGGACGGCAGCGTGGAGCTTGAGGCGGAAGCCCTTATCATCGCCACGGGCGCTACGGCCCGCTACCTCGGCCTTCCGTCCGAGCAGAAGTTCCGCGGCCTCGGCGTATCCGCATGCGCCACTTGCGACGGTTTCTTCTACCGCAAGAAAGACGTCGCCGTGGTGGGCGGAGGCGACACCGCGTGCGAGGAGGCCACCTACCTTGCCGGCCTCTGCCGCAAGGTGTACATGATAGTGCGCAGGGACGTGCTGAGGGCAAGCGTGGCGATGCAGGAAAGGGTGAAATCCACCCCCAACATCGAGATTCTCTGGAACTGCAACACCCAGGAGGTGCTCGGCGATTCCAGCGGAGTGACCGGAGCTCGCCTCCAGCGCAAGGACGGCAGCGTGTTCGACATCGCCGTGGACGGCTTCTTCCTCGCGATCGGACACACTCCCCAGTCCGCCCTCTTCGCCCCCTGGATCAAAACCGACGAGGCCGGCTACATCGTCACCGACGGCCGCACCAGCGCCACCAACGTGGAAGGCGTGTTCGCTGCCGGCGACGTGCAGGATCCCCGTTACCGCCAGGCCATCACCGCCGCAGCTTCCGGCTGCCGTGCCGCCCTGGACGCAGAAAAATTCCTCAAACAATGAAACTTACGCAGAAAATAGCTTTAGCTGCCCTGATGCTGGCCGCACTTGCTGCCTGCAAGACCCAGTATGAACTCCTGCTGGAAAGCAACGACGCCGACGCCAAGTATGAAGCCGCATTCGACCTTTTCAGCGAGGGCAAATACGCCAAGGCCAGCCAGCTCTTCGAATCCCTGTCCGTCATCACCAACGGCACCGCCCGCGACGACACGGTCCAGTACTACTGGGGCCTGAGCAACTACCGTGCGAAGGACTACCTGACGGCCGAGACCAACTTCGAGCGCTTCATCAGCAATTTCCCCCGCAGCCCGTTCGCCGAATCCGCCGAATTCCTCCGCCTGGACTGCATGTTCCGGGGCTGCTACCGCTATGAACTGGACCAGACGCCCACCTACAAGGCCATCACCGCCATCAGCGAATACCTCATCCGCCATCCCGGCACCGAGTACCGCACCGTCTGCGACCACATGCTCGATGACCTCAACGGGCGCCTGGAGCGCAAGGCCTTCGAAAGCGCCTACCTCTATTATAAGATGGAGGACTATATGGCATCCCGAGTGGCCCTTCGCAACGTCCTGAAAGATAATGCAGAGAACCGCTACCGCGAGGACATACTCTACTACATAGCGATGTCCTCGCACAAATATGCCTCCCTCAGCGTGCCCGCAAAGCAGAAGGAGCGCTTCCTGGTGTTCTACGACGACTACTTCAACTATGTGGGTGAATACCCCGACACCGACAGGGCCAGGGAACTGGAAAAACTCTACAAAAAGGCAAAAGAAAAATATTGAAACTCCCGCTCCCGGGACTTTCGTATTAAAGATATGGAAAATAAAGTACCCAACAACACAATCACGAGGGATATCAAGGACCTCGCCGCCCCCACGGGCAATATCTATGAGACTACAGTGATACTCGCACAGCGTGCGAACCAGATTGCACTCGCAGAGAAGAAAGAACTCAACAAGCGCCTCGAGGAGTTCCGCAATGAGCGCGACACCATGGAGGAAACCTTCGAGAACAAAGAGCAGATCGAAATCTCCAAGTATTTCGAGCGCCAGCCCAAGCCCGGTCTCGTGGCCATTTCCGAATTCGAGGACGGGGAACTCTCCTACCGCTTCGCAAAGTCTGACGAAAAGGCTGAATAAAGGGGAGTCGCAATGCTCCGCAGCCTCCACATACGCAACTACGTGCTCATAGACTCTCTGGACATCAAGTTTCCGGAGGGTCTTGTGATCATTACGGGGCAGACCGGTGCCGGCAAGTCCATACTTCTCGGCGCCCTCGGCCTGCTTGCCGGAGAACGCGCCTCGGCCGACATAATCGGCCAGGGGGGCGAGAGCTGCGTCGTGGAAGGTGAATTCGAGACTCCCGAAGGGCTCAGGATAATACGCCGGGTGGTCTATAACTCGGGCCGATCCCGCAGTTTCATCGACGACTGCCCCGTGCAGCTGGAAGAGCTGTCGGAACTTAGCTCGCGCCTTTTCGACATCCACTCCCAGCACCGCAGCCTCCTGCTCACCGACAAGCAGTTCCAGCTCTACCTGCTGGACCGCTTCGCCGGCAACGGGAAGGTGCTCGAAGAGTGCAGGGAGCACTGGAAGGCCCTCGGAGCCTGCAGGAAAGAGCTTGACGAAGCCAGGGAAGAGCTGAGGCGCAGCACCGCCGAACGCGACTACAACGAGGCTCAGTTCCGCGAACTGGAGGCGGCCGCCCTGAGGGACGGCGAACTCGAAGAGCTCGAGGAGGAGCAGCAGGCCCTTGCCAACGCCGAAGAAATCCAGGAAAGGCTCTCCCAGGCCATCGGTCTTTTCAATCCGCCGGATCGCCCCGGCATGGGCGAATCCCTGCGGGAAGCCCGCCGCTCCCTGGACCATGCCGGCAAGTTCCTCCCCTCGATGCTGGAGCTCGGCGAACGCCTGGAATCCGCAAGGATAGAACTGGAAGACATATTCTCCGAGGTGGAATCCGCCGCTGAGCGCACCGTCTCGTCCGGAGAGCGCCTGCAGACCGTGGAGGAAAGGCTGTCGCTTATCTACCGCCTTATGCACAAGCACGGCTGCGACAGCATCGCAGGCCTGCTGGAAATCAAAGACAGATACTCCCGGGCCGTAAACGGCACGGAAGAGCTGGAAGAGCGGTGCTCCGAACTGGAAAAGCGCTTCGACAGCCTCTCCAAGGCCCACGCGAAAGACTGCGCCACACTGAATGCAGCGCGCCTGAAGGCCGCCCCCGGCTTTGCCGCCGAAGTGGCCGGGCACCTGCACTTCCTGGAGCTGGAAAGGGCCGGCTTCGAAGTGGAGCTTCTCCCCGCAGCGCCGGGAGCGCAGGGCTCCGATTCAGTGTGTTTCAAATTCTCGGCGGACGGGGGGCGCAGTACCGATGTGGCAAAGTGCGCCTCGGGCGGCGAGATTTCCCGCATCATGCTGAGTCTCAAGGCAATAATGGCCAGGTTCGAAGGCATGCCGACCCTCATCTTCGATGAAATCGACAGCGGCGTGTCCGGCAGCGTGGCAGACAAGATGGGCTCGATGATATGCGAAATGGGACGCACCATGCAGGTGTTCTCCATCACCCATCTCCCGCAGGTGGCCGCAAAGGGCAGCGCCCACTACCTCGTGAGCAAGCAGTTCGACCCAGCCACCGGCCGCACCACCTCCGGCATACGCCTTCTCGAAGGAGACGGGCGCGTGCAGGAACTGGCCCGGCTGCTGAGCGGCTCCGTGGTCACGCAGGAGGCAGTCGCCAACGCCCGCGCCCTGCTGAAGGAGGCCGCGTCATGAAAAAGACGGGAAGACGGCCCTCCGACGAAGAGGCCTTCCGCAAGCGCCTGGGCGCCAAGGGGCTGAAGGTCACCGCCCAGCGCCTCGCCGTGCACGGCGCGATGTCGGAACTCATCCACGGCAGCGCCGACGCGGTCTATGAAATGGTGCGCGACAAATGCCGGATACGGCCATCCACCGTCTATAACATACTCTCCGAACTTGCCGACAACGGCATCTACGGCCGGCGTTTCAGCGCCAACAACAAGATGTACTTCGACGTGTTCCCCGACAGGCACGTCCACCTCTACGACATTCGCAACAACGCAATCTTCGACGTGGAAGCCGGAGACCTCGCCGCCCAGGTCGAAGCCGGCCTCAGGCGCAGGCGCTTCCGCGGCTACAAGATCGAAGGCATCGACATACAGATAGTCTGCCACCAGACACGCAAAAAGTATTTATGATGATAAAGAGACTACTCCCCTTTCTGCTCGCCCTGAGCGTTCTCGCTTCCTGCGACATGAAGAGCGATCCGTTCCTCTACCGGGGATTCATGATGGGATTCATCCAGGAAGACGGATCCTTCAATGGTGACGACGGACGCACCTACGTGTTCTCCAACCTGTCGGCCGGCTACGACTGGCAGGGCGCCACCCGCCTCCTCGCCCTCTTCGACGTGACCGAAGAGATGACCGACGGGCGCTATGATTCCAGGCTCCTGGAATGCAACGCCCCTCTCTACAAAGAGCCGCTCAAGAGCGGCGAGGTGGAGAATATCGACGCCTTCGGGCCCGACCCCATCGATGTGCAGGACGCCTGGTACTCAGGCGGCTGCATCAATATGAGCAACTGCTTCCGCTACCGCTCAGACGAGCAGGGGCTCCACAAGGTGGACCTCATAGTGGACCAGAGCCGTCCCGTCACCGACACCCTGCACCTGCTGCTCAGACACGACGCCGGTGCCGACAGGCTCGAAACCGACGTACCCCCGGCAGAATACAACCTCTACCGCTTCTACTCTTCCTTCCCCGTAGCTTCATTCTTCCCCGAGGGCAAGGACACGGGCGTGATAGAGATCAAATGGAAATGGGAAGACGGCGACAAGGAACTGTGCAACAAAGTGAGTCTTAAGTAATGGATAAGGCAACGATCAAAAAGTACAATTACTGGCAGTGGCGCACCCTCATCATCCTGATGCTGGGTTATGCCCTGTTCTATTTTGTCCGGAAGAACTTCAGCATTGCGATGCCTGCCCTCGAGAGCGAGCTTGGGCTGAGCAAGACCCAGCTCGGTATCTTCCTCACGCTCAACGGAGTCATCTACGGCGTGTCCCGCCTCGTGAACGGCATGCTTGCCGACCGCTTCAGCCGCAAGCGCATGATGGCCCTCGGCCTCCTGCTTTCCGCCATGGTGAACATAGCCATCGGCTTCATCCCCGCCGTGAACGGTTTCTTCAACGTGTTGGACACCTCGGGCAAGGCCACCATTGGATTCGTCTATCTGCTTGGTTCACTGTGGCTTATCAACGGCTACCTGCAGGGCATGGGCTATCCTCCCTGCTCGTCCCTCATGGCCCACTGGATCAGGCCTTCCGAGCTCGCCACCAAGCAGTCCATCTGGAACGCGTCGCACTCCATCGGAGCGGGCCTCCTTTCCGTGATGATAGGCGCCATACTCGGGACCTTCGGCAATTCTGCCTGGCAGTGGTGCTTCTGGGCCCCCGCCGTGCTCGCCATCTTCGGTGCAGCGATGATTTTCTTCGGTCTGAAAGACACTCCCGCCTCCGTGGGCCTGCCAAATCCTGAAGACATGGACGCCCATAAGGAGAAGGACGCGCCCGCCGAGGCCGAAGACCCGGCCCTGACCCGGCTGGCCTACAAGAAGTTCGTCAGCAAGATGGCGTTCGGCAACCCCATCATCTGGATCATCGCCATCGCCGACTTCTTCGTGTACGTGATCCGCTTCACCATACTTGACTGGGGCTCCACCATCCTGGTGCAGGACAAGGGGCTGGAAATCTCCCTTGCGGCTTCCATCATAGGCGCCTGCGAAATCGTGGGCGGCATCGTGGGCATGCTCGTCGCCGGCTGGGCCACCGACAAGTTCTTCCACAGCAAGACCCAGTGCACCAGCGCGATATGCACCATCATGGCTGTGGTCTGCCTCTTCGTGTTCTGGCAGGTGAAAGACATCCCCTGGCTGTTCATCACCATGCTGATCCTCTCCGCATTCTTCATCTACGGGCCCCAGGCCCTGCTGGGCATCGCCGCCTCCAACCAGGCCACCAAGAGGGCCGCAGCCACAGCCAACGGCATCGTGGGCATAGTCTGCTACCTCAGCCCCATCGTGTCCGGCGCCGTGTTCGGAGCCATCGCAGACAACCCCAGGCTCGGCTGGGACGGAGTCTATATCGTGGCCATCGCTATGGGCATAGTCGGAGCCATACTGCTCGCAGCGCTCTGGCGCAAGCCTGCCGACGGCTATGCAAAGGCCGAGAAGCTGATGGAAGAAGTCAGGGCCGAATACGAGGCCGGCAAGAAGCAGTCTGCCGAATAAGCACACTATTTGCTATATTTGCTGAAACATCCCAGTGTTATGAATATCAAGAAGGTACTACTGATTATTGCCGTTTTGTGTATGAGTACTGCCATCACCAGCTGCACCCTTTGGTGCAAGGCCCCCAAAGGCAAACTTATCTACTGCAGTTATGCCAAGACCGGCGCCGCCGGACTGGGCAAGGATTACTGTGAGCTTATAGCTGATCCCGGCGTGGACCCCAAGGTCGTGGTGGTGCTGGACCAGGACTGCCGCTTTGCTGAGGAGCGCAGGGAGGAGTTCGCAGTGGATGCTTCCGTGGTGGAAGACCTGCAGAAGCAGCTTGAAGAAATCAAGGTCTGGAAGCTCAACGGCTACAACCTTGAAGAGCCCATCTGCGGCGGCCACTCCTACAGAATCTACATGGAATACGATTCCGGGGAGAAGATCAACGCCCGCTGGTACGGCCACGGCGTCAAGGATTCGGCCATCCACGCGTACAACCTGATCGAGTACTTCTTCAAGCCCTGGAGGGAAAAAATGCCGCCCCAGAAGGACCGCGCGGACTTTTGAGGTTAGGATTGTTTTGCTTATATTTGCAGAACGATGAGAAGATTAGCTGAACTGATTCTGGTTGCATTGTCCGCACTGTTGCTGACATCCTGCGGCAAATCGCTGAAGGACATCGAAGTCACTTCATGCAAGGTCACGTCCATATCCCCCAAGGGGCTGTCGGCCTTCGACGCCACCGTGGACCTGGGCGTGAACAACCCTTCGGTGCAGCTGACCCTCACGCGGATGAACGCCACCGTGAAGATGGACGGCACCCCCTGCCTCTACCTGACCGCCGACGACGTGACTCTCGAGCCCCGCAGCGAGCAGGTGTACATTCTGTCGATCCACGGCCTGCTGGACGGAAATTTCAATCCCTTCGCCCTGCTGACCCTGCTCGACAGCCCCGACATGGACCCGATGACCATCGACGTCTCCTGCCATGCCAGCCTCAAGAGCGGCCTGGGCAAGGACCTGATTTATAAAGATATACCTCTGAAGGAGCTCTTAGGAAAGATATGAAAAGGATTATTTTGACACTGCTGCCCCTGCTTTGCTGCCTGTGCCTGAGCGCCCAGGAGGCAAAGGACACTACCGCCACCTACGACGTGTTCGACAAGCTGTCGGAGAATCTCTCCGTCAGGCAGCCCGAGGCCGTGCGTGCCGCCATGGCCGCCCACGTGGAGCGCAACGAGAAGCGCGCCGCATCCGGACTTGAAGGCCAGACCTTCCGCATCAGGATCTTCTTCGACAGCGGCCAGAGCGCCCGAGGCGCCTCCGAAGCGGCCGCAGCCCGTTTCCGCAACCTCCATCCCGGCGTGCCCGTGTCCCGCACGTTCACCGACCCGTTCTTCAAGGTCACCGTCGGCAACTATGCCACCAAGGCCGATGCCGCGAGCGCCCTGAAGACCATACAACAGGAATTCCCCACGGCTTTCATAGTACGTAACTGATGATCAAGACAGGACTCGAACTCAAGCAGCAGCAGAAGCTCTCCCCTCTCCAGATCCAGACCATCAAGCTTATCCAGATGCCCATCCAGGAGCTGGAACAGAAGGTCCGGGAGGAGCTGGAGAGCAATCCCGTGCTTGACGACGAGCCGGCTCCGGACAGCGAGTCCGAGACCAAGGACGTCTCCATCGACGCCATCAAGGAAGACGGCGACATCCCCGCCTACAGGCTGAAAGTCAACAACTGGGGCAAGGACCCCCGCCCTGAATACAACACCTTCTCCGTGAAGGAAGGCTTCACCCAGAGCCTCCAGCGCCAGCTTGGCTTCCGCGACCTCAGTCCCCACCAGCGCGAGATCGCATCGTTCATCATCGGAAGCCTCGACGACGACGGCTACCTGCGCCGCGACATCGAGACCCTCGTGGACGACCTTGCCTTCCGCGCCAACATCGAGACCAATCCCGAAGAAGTGGAGGAAATGCTGAAGGTGGTGCAGGATTTCGAGCCCGTGGGAGTGGGCGCACGCGACCTGCGCGAGTGCCTGCTGCTCCAGCTCCGCTCCCTCAAGCCCTCCCCCGAAGTGGACACCGCAAAACGCATCATCGGCGACTGCTTCCAGGACTTCTCCAACAAGCATTTCCAGAAGATTTGCAGCAAGCTGGGCATAAGCGAGGAGCAGCTGAAGGCCGCATTCGGCAAGATAGTGAAGCTGAATCCCGCTCCCGGCGGCCAGGTGGACGATTCCTACAACGACCAGTCGCAGCAGATAGTCCCCGACTTCATCCTGGACGAGCACGACGGCGTGCTGGACTTCACCATGCCGCGCTTCAACGTGCCCGAGATCCGGGTCAACAAGAAATACGCCGACCTGCTGATGGACGCCAAGGGCAGCACCGAGCAGGCCCAGAAAGAGGCGGCCGCTTTCGTGAAGCAGAAACTGGACTCGGCAAAGTGGTTCGTAGAGGCCCTCAAGCAGCGCCAGAACACCCTCAGCAAGACCATGCGCGCCATCCTCGACTACCAGCACGACTATTTCCTGGACGGCGACGAGAGCAATCTCAAGCCAATGGTGCTCAAAGATATAGCTGAAATCACCGGCTTCGACATCTCCACCATCAGCCGCGTGGTCAACAGCAAATTCATCGAGACCCATTTCGGTATCTTCCCGCTCAAGTATTTCTTCTCCGAAGGCATGGAGAACAGCGAAGGCGAGGAGGTATCCACCCGCGAGCTGAAGAAAGTCCTGCAGGAATGCATCGGCGAAGAGGACAAGAAAAAGCCCCTGACCGACGAGCAACTGGTGGTGGAGATGAAGAAACGGGGCTACAACGTGGCCCGTCGCACCATCGCCAAGTACCGCGGCCAGCTGGGCATTCCTCTCGCCCGCTGGCGCAAGGAGATCTGATATCCGTTATTCGCTGTAGTTGTGGTCGATCACCACGGCCACGTTATTTCCGGGCACCAGTGCCTGGATTTCGTCCGTGAGCGTGCGGTAGAGGGCAGGTTCATCGTGCACTGATATATCCGGCACCACATCCACCGAGAGGAATTTGTCCTTTTCGGAATAATAGAACCCGTGCACCTGCACTATTTCCTTGTGGGCGGCGAGGGCCTTCACCACCTTTGCCTGGAATTCGGCCCCTTCGTTCTCTCCGGTGGCATGGGAATAGACGCCGACGGTCATGATGATCTTGTGGCGCTCGAACATCAAGATGGAAATCCTGCGGGTGAGGCCGTGGATATCGTGGGCCGACATGGTGTCGGGCACGGTGATGTGCAGGGAGCCAATCATCAGGTCCGGGCCGTAGTTGTGGAGGATGATGTCGAAGACGCCGAGCACGCCGTCGATATCCATTATTTCATGCTTGATTTCCTTGACGAGCTCCTGAGACACCCTGGCCCCCAGCAGTTCATTGACGGGGGAAGCGAGCATTTCGATACCTGCCTTGATGATGACGATGGATATGAGCGCGCCTAGGATGCCGTCCAGGGAGAAGCCCCAGATCAGCATTATTCCTGCCGAAATGAGCGTAGCGGTGGTGATGATGGCGTCGAACATGGCGTCGGCCCCGGAGGCTACGAGGGCGTCGCTCTTGAGCTGCTTTCCCTTTTTCTTCACGTAGTAGCCAAGCACCAGCTTGACCACGATAGCCACAACGATGACAATCAGCGTGGCCGTGGTGTAGCTGGGCTCCGTGGGGTTGAATACCTTCTTCACGGACTCGATGAGCGAGGTGATGCCGGCGGAGAGCACGATGACGGCGATGATGATGGCGCTGAAGTACTCGATGCGCCCGAATCCGAAGGGGTGTTCCCTGTCGGCCGGACGGCGGGAGAGCTTGGTGCCGATGATGGTGATGACGCTGGAAAGGGCGTCGCTGAGGTTGTTCACGGCATCCATCACGATGGCCACGCTGCTGGCGATGATGCCAACCACTGCCTTGAAGGCCGCCAGCAACACGTTGGCGACTATGCCGATTACGCTTGTGCGTATGATTTGGGCGCTGCGATCCATATTTTCAATTTTTAGGAGATACAAATATACGTGAAAAATACGTAAATATTGGCAGCTGGCACAAAACTGCACTGACAGTAGAGATTTCATGGGGAAATCGGCTGCATCGTTCCCGATCGTCAGGAGAATCGGCCATGCTGACTGATAATTGCCCAAAATCCGTCAGGAAGCCGGCAAAAACACCCGTTCTGACGGAAAATCGCCCAAAATCCGTCCGTGGAGAATGACTACAAGAATGCACTCGCTGCCATTGAGCGGATGAAATGCTCTTAAACGCCGTCGGTGCCGTCTTCCCGGTGCTTGCGCTCATAGGCGAGGAGTTTGGCGTCCTCATAGCGGGAGCGGTTCTCGTCGAACTGACGGTCCCATTCGCGGTAGTACTCCATCTTCGGGTCCTCGAATAGCGACATCTGGATGGCGGATTCGTGGGTAAGCTTGCTCACGCCGAGGCCGACCTGGCGGAGAGGGGTGACGCCGTCCCACACTTCGGCGAGCATCCGCCGCGCTTCGTTCAGGATGACGGCGGTCACGTCCGTGGGCCGGGCCGTCTGGCACTGCTTCTGCGCCACGGTGAAGTCTTTGTGTTTGATGAACATAGATACCGTGGATGCACGGAACATGTCGCGCCTGATGCGGTGGGCCACGATGCAAGCGACGTTGAACAGCGCCCGGTCTATGTCCTTGGGGTCGGAGAGGTCCTGGCTGAAGGTGCGTTCGGCGCTGTAGCTCTTGGCCTCCGCGACCTCGGTCTCCACCGGGGAGTCGTCGCGGCCGTTGGCGTTCTCGTGGAGCTGCCGGGCGAAGTTGCGCCCGACCAGGCGTGTGAGTGAACCTTCATTCAGGCCCGCCAGATCGCCGATGGTCCGGATGCCATAAGCCTGCAGGCGCTCCTCCGTCTTCTTGCCGACCCACAACAGGTTGCGCACCGGCAGGGGCCACATCTTTCCCGGCACCTCCTCCGGCCACAGGGTGTGAACTTTGTCTGGCTTCTCGAAGTCGGACGCCATCTTTGCCAGCAGTTTGTTCGTGCCCACGCCGACGTTCACCGTGAATCCCATGGTGGACTTGATTTCGTCCTTCAGCCGGGTGGCGAGTTCGACCGGATCGGTGCTGCCGCAGCGCAGGGACATGTCAATGAAGCATTCATCGATAGAGAACTGCTGGAGCACCGGTGAATAGCGGCGGCAAATGGAGATGAAGCCTTCCGAGCAGCGCTTGTACCACTCCCAGTCGCCATGGACGATGACCAGCTGCGGGCAGATGCGGAGCGCCATCGACACGGGCATCGCCGCCTTGATGCCGATCTTCTTGGCGGGTATGGATGCTGCGGATATGATGCTCCGGCGGTCACTGGGATCCCCGGAAACCACCGACGGCACCAGTCGTATGTCCGGCTTCCCTTCCAGCACGAGCTTCGTCGCCGACCAGCTGAGGAAAGCGGAGTTGACGTCGATATGGAAGATGATGCGGGACATCCTGGGGGCCAGCCGGCTTACACAGAGGGGCGAAGCTCTACTTGGCCGCTATGCACTCTATCTCCACGAGGGCGCCTTTCGGGAGGGCCTTCACTGCCACGGCGCTGCGGGCAGGGAAAGGAGCGGAGAAGAACTCCGAGTAGACCTCGTTCATGGCCGCGAAATCTCCCATGTCGGCAAGGAACACGGTCGTCTTGACGACGTTCCCGAGGCCAAGGCCGGCCTCCCGGAGAATGGCCGAGGCGTTGAGCAGACTCTGCTTCGTCTGCGCCTTCACGCCTCCTTCAGGGAAAGATCCGGTGGCTGGATCGATAGGAAGCTGGCCGGAAACAAACACCAGCCCGGCGCCACTGTCTATGGCCTGGCTGTAGGGGCCGATTGCCGCAGGGGCATTCGAAGTCTTGATTGGATTCATTTTTCTATAAAGTTACTGTGTTAAACTTATCCCTCCTGTCAATCGGGAAGGTATTGCCATTTTCATTCCCAAACGGCCGCGTGAGCGCGCCAGGTGCTCCTACCGTCCCATCTCTTCGCCCCCCGTGCGCAAAACTACCCCTCTATGCCCCCGGGCCGGGAGTTTTGAGATGCTAAAGGTCTTTCTTTACGACCCAAACTCCATTTCGTTTGCCATTCTCACGGGCAATCACTTTCGTCTCCACCAAGTTCGCCATGATTCTTTTTACAGTCCGAAGGGATTTTCCTATTTGACGGGCGATATCTTCCTGTTTAGCCTTCCCGTTTTCTCGTAGGATCTTGACAATGGCCACTTCTTCCAAAGTGCAGCCCAAAGTGCCATTTTGACACTTTGAGGCAATAGTGTTGACACTTTGAGGCGAAGAAACTAATAAACCACGATTTCTTAATTCATTCTTCTCATCGAGGATGAGATTTCGAAAAAATAGAATCAAGTATTCATCGGTAGCTTGGATTCCTTTAGGGAAGTTATTATAATTGGCACGTACAAGAGCATTCCGGAAATACCAGGAGTGGTCTTTAAACATATCATTCTTCACTTCAAATCCGAATGATTGAAGATACTTCATGGTAAATACGGCGGTCGTACGTGTATTCCCTTCACCGAAAGGATGGATTTGCCAGATTCCAGATATAAATCTGGCGATTTGTTCAATAGCTTTGTCGGTATTAAGATAGGCATAATTGACCTTTCTCTCCTGAGAAAAATCATAGTTCAACGTTTCTTGAATCATTGACGCGCTGGCATACAAAACCGTATCGCCGTCTAATACCCATTCCCGTTTGGTGATATCATAATCGCGATAACGCCCGGCGGACTTGAATATACCCTGAAACAAATGGCGATGAATTCTTGCCAGATACTCGGGGGAGAAAGAAAAGGATTTTTCCGTAAGAAGCTCTTCAATGCGCGCAGACACTTTATCTGCTTCTTCAGTCCTCTCATCCTCAACTTCTGCCCTGGCAGTTTTGGACTTATAATAATCATCCAGCATCTGTTTGACATCGTCGATAGAGATGTCGCCCTCGATGTGTTTCCTGGCGGTATCAATCAAGTATGCCGACGGTTTCAGGCCATCTACATCCTGAAGGCCGATAGCCGTCTGCCAAGCAGCCGCTTTCTCTTTTCTGCCAGGTTCTCCCTGCCGGATATACTCATCAAATTCGCTCATGTCTTTAAGCGTCTATAATTTCCTTAAAGATAAGAAAAATGTAGCTCAGAAACAAGGATTTGACGCTTTTTCATTTTCCTTTTACATATCCGCCGCCGAAAAGTCGTATATTTGTAGTCTATGAAAGAATCGGCAATGTATAATAGAATCAATCTTGATGACTACCTCCAGTCCGGCGAGGGCGGGACAGCCGTCACGTACAAACACAAAAGCCGCAAT
>JAEEGJ010003120.1_pt1 | contig 67693 bp, 60 predicted proteins | sample 8958761 | NCBI WGS metagenome assembly JAEEGJ01 (sample SAMN16246546, study PRJNA631951) | gut metagenome | biome: gut microbiome; feature: rumen; material: RS-attached | host: Bos | place: Iran: Karaj | collected 2018-10 | reverse complement strand
GTCGAACTGACATTCTGTCGGAACTAGCGGTGGCGCAGGGCGAGTTCGCGTTCAAGGTCGGCGAGGGTGACGTCCTGGCTCTCGAGGAGGACGAGCAGGTGGTACAGCAGGTCGGAGGCTTCGTAGATGAAGCGGTCGCGTTTGCCGTCCACGGCTTCGATGACGGCTTCGCCGGCCTCCTCGAGGACCTTTTTGCCGATGCTCTTGGGGCCTTTGATGAAGAGCCGGGTGGTGTAGGAGCCGTCCGGCATTTTGGCGTGGCGGTCCTGGATGAGGGCCTGGAGGGTTCGGATGAAGCCTTCGTCGGTGGGTGTGTCGAAGCAGGCGGGGGTGCCTCGGTGGCAGGTGGGGCCGTCGGGGCGGGCCTGGATCAGCAGGGTGTCGGCGTCGCAGTCGGGCCACATCTGTACGACGTGGAGGTAGTTGCCGCTGGTTTCACCTTTGGTCCAAAGCTCGCGGCGGGTGCGGGACCAGAAGGTCACGAGGCCCGTCCGGAGGGTCTTGTCGAAGGCCTCCTCGTTCATATAGCCCAGCATCAGCACCTTCAGGGTGCACGCATCCTGCACAATCACCGGGAGCAACCCGTCCCCCGTCTTATCCAACTTAAAATCACTGAATTGCATATTAACTGTCTAGTGTTTTACGTTTCCGGCAAGCCCTGGCCTCCGGTTGCCGGAAACAATTATAATCTGACATTGACTCCTGCTTTATTCAGGGCGGTTTTGAGTTCGGGGATGGGGATTTGGCCATAGTGGAAGATGCTGGCGGCGAGGGCCGCATCCGCGCGCCCTTCGATCAACACCCGCCGGATATCCTCGATACTCCCGGCCCCGCCCGACGCAATCACCGGAATACTCAACTCCTCCGCCAGCCGCGCATACACCGCATCCGCATACCCCGCCCGCGTTCCGTCGTGATCCATCGACGTAAACAGGATTTCGCCCGCACCCCGTTCCTGCGCCTCCCGCGCCCACGCGAAGAGTTCCCGCTCCGTCGGCCGCGAACCCCCGTGCGTCGTACACATCCAGCGCCCGCCGAGGCAGCGCGCATCGATCGCCACCACCACGAACTGGCTCCCGTATTGGGCCGCGATCCGCCCGATCAGCGACGGATCGGCGATGGCCGCACTGTTGACCGAAATCTTGTCGGCTCCGGCATCCAGCAGCCGCGCCGCATCCTCGACCGTCCCGATTCCGCCGCCCACGGTGAACGGAATATCGATCCCAAGCGCGATCCGCCGCACCAGGTCCACGAAAGTGCGCCGCCCCTCGCGGGACGCGCTGATGTCCAGATAGACCAGTTCGTCGGCTCCGTCGCGGGCATACTGCACGCCCATCTGCACCGCATCGCCCACCTCGCGCAGCCCCTCGAAATTGATCCCCTTGACCACCTGCCCGTCTTTTACATCGAGGCAGGGGATGATTCGCTTTGCGACCATAAAAGTATATCTTTCAAAGTGATACGATTCTCATACAGGGCCTTGCCCACGATGACGGCGCGCAGATGAAGCGCGTCGAGCGCGCGGATATCGCTCATCCCGGACACGCCTCCGCTCACGGTAAAGCGCAACTCCGGGAACGCCCGCTGCAGGCGGACATACAACTCTGAGGCCGGCCCCTGGAGCATCCCGTCCCGGGAAATTTCCGTGACAATGCACTCCCGCAGCCCGAGCGGCAGGAAACGCTCCACGAGCGCCTCGATGCCGAGCGGCACCGACTCCTGCCAGCCCCGCACGGCGATCTTGCCGTCCCGCACGTCCGCTCCGAGGATCATCTTCGCCCCGTAACGGCTCAGCCATTCCTCGAAACGCTCCGGATGCAGGGCCGCGACGCTCCCGATGATGGCGTGCGAAGCCCCTGCGTCGAAGACGCTGTGCAGGGCGGCGGCATCTGCGATCCCGCCGCCCCATTCCAGCTCGCAGTCCACCGCCGTGGCCACGGCCTCCAGCGTGCGCAGATTCTTCGGCGACCCCTCCCGGGCCCCGTCCAGGTCCACCAGGTGGATGCGCCGCACCCCGCAGTCGGCATAGGCGCGGGCCAGTTCGGCGGGATCGCCGTCATAGATTTTCTTGCGGCCGTAGTCGCCGCGGGTCAGGCGCACGCAGCGCCCCTCGATCAGGTCGATGGCGGGGATGATCCGGATCCGGCTCATAGGGCGAGGAAATTGCGGAGAATCGCCGCCCCCACGGAGCCGCTCTTCTCGGGATGGAACTGGGTACCATAGAAATTCTCATACTTGAGCGCCGCGCTGAACAGCGTCCCGCCGTGGCGGCAGGTCGCAATGGTATCGGGCCCCAGCCCGGCGTAGTACGAGTGCACGAAATACACGAAACTCCCGCTGTCCACATCCCGGAACAACTTGCTGTCCAGGTTCCCCAGGGCATTCCAGCCCATATGCGGGACCTTGATATCGTGCGCCTCGGCGAAGCGCCGCACGTGCGCATCGAAAATCCCCAGGCCCTCCACGGGCCCCTCTTCAGAGTCACGGCACATCAGCTGCATCCCCACGCAGATCCCCAGCACGGGGCGGCGAAGGTCGCGGACCAGTTGGCAGAGCCCCCGTTCGCGCAGGTTCTCCATCGCCTTGGCGGCATTGCCCACGCCGGGCAGGATCACCTTGTCCGCCGCGAGGATGCGCGCGGGATCGGCGGTCAGCTCGTACGCCGCCCCCAGGCGCTCCAGCGCATTGCCGACCGAACGGATGTTGCCGGCGTCGTAGTCGATGATGGCGATCATAGCAGGCCTTTGCTGGAAGGGAGGTCGTAACTGAACACATTGCGCCGCACCGCCTGCTTCAGCGAGCGGGCGAACGCCTTGAAGACCGCCTCCGCGAGGTGGTGATTATTCTCTCCGCGCGCCTGCACATACAGATTGGCACGCATCGCATCAGACAGGGACTTGAAGAAATGCTTGAACATCTCCGTGGGCACGTCGCCCACGTACTCCCGGGTGAATACCACATCCCAGACCAGTTCGCTCCGTCCGCCGAAATCCAGCAGCACCAGCGCCCGGCTTTCGTCCATCGGCAGGGCGAAACCGTAGCGCTCGATGCCCCGCTTGTCGCCCAGGGCCTGCCGCAGGGCCTCCCCGAGGGCGATTCCCACATCCTCGATGGTGTGGTGCTCGTCCACCTCCAGGTCGCCCCGGCAGGCGATCTCCAGGGCGATTCCGCCGTGGGTGATCAGCTGCGTGAGCATGTGGTCGAAGAACTTCAGCCCGGTGTTCACCTCCGAGGGCCCGCGTCCGTCCAGGTCCACCCGCACGCGGATGTCCGTCTCGGCGCTGCGGCGCTCCACGGTGGCGCTGCGCACGCTGCTGCGGATGGTCTCGGCGATCTGGGCCCAGCTCAGTTCGCCGACCAGCAGCGCCCGTGCGCCCAGGTTCTCCGCCAGCCGGCGGTCCGTCTCGCGGTCCCCGATGACCCAGCAGGCGCCTAGGTCATAGGAGCCGTCGAGATACTTGCCGAACATGCCCGTTCCGGGCTTGCGGTTCGGGGAATGCTCCTCCGGGAAGGAAGGGTCGATCAGGATGTCGTCGAAATGGACACCCTCTCCTTCCAGCGTTTTCAGGAGCAGGTTCTGTGCCGGCCGGAAATCCGCTTCCGGGAAAGAAGGGGTTCCGAGGCCGTCCTGGTTGGAAGCCATTACCAGCTCGTAGCCCAGGTCCTTCAGGGCCAGCAGGCCGGAGATCGCGCCGGGCACGAATTCCACTTTTTCGAGCGCGTCGATCTGCTCGTCGGCGGGTTCGCGCAGCAGGGTGCCGTCCCTATCGATGAATATCGCCTTTTTCATATCGGTCGAGAGATTGGAGGAGTCTGTCGTTCTCGGACGGAAGTCCGATGGTGATGCGCAGGCAGCCCGCGCACAGCGGCACGCGGGAGCGGTTGCGCACGATGATGCCGTCGGCGAGCAAGTGCGCATAGAGCGCATCCGCATCGTCCACCTGCACCAGCAGGAAATTCGCATCGCTCGGATGCACCCGGCGCACAAAGCCCCAGGCCGGCAGGGCAGCGGCCACCCGGGCCCGCTCGGAGACGATCTCCGAGACGTAGCCGTCCACCGGGCTTGCGAGCGCCCGGGAAACCTGATCCAGGGCCGCCTGGTTGATGTTGTAGGGGTATTTCACCCGGGACATCAGTGAGATGATGCGCGCGGAGGCAAAGGCCATTCCGAGCCGCAGCGCCGCGAGCCCATAGGCCTTGGAAAGGGTCTGGAGCACAATCAGGTTGGGCAGTTCAAGCACCTTCTGCCGCAGACTGCCCTTCGCGCTGAAGTCGGCATAGGCCTCGTCCAGTACCACGATCCCGGGGAACGCGCGCACGAGCGCCTCCAGTTCCGCGGGATCGAAGGCATTGCCCGTGGGGTTGTTGGGACTGCAGAGGAAGAGCAGTTTGCTGTGGGCGTCGGCGGCGTCCAGCAGGGCCCGGGCGGGCAGGCTGAAGCCCGGCCCGAGCGGCACGCTGCGCACCGCGACATCGTTGATCCCGGCGGCCACGGTGTACATCCCGTAACTGGGGGAGATGGCCACGGCGTTGTCCACCCCCGGAGTGCAGAACACCCGGAAGCAGAGGTCGATGGCCTCATCGCTGCCGTTGCCCAGGAAAATGTTCTCCGCCGGGAGGCCCTTCAGCGCGGAAATCTGCGCTTTGAGGGCCTTCTGATGCGGGTCGGGGTAGCGGTTCCAGCCCGTGGGGTAGGGGCTCTCGTTGGCATCCAGGAAGATGCCCAGGGAGCCGGTGTATTCATCGCGCGCCGTACTGTAGGGGCAGAGCGTGCGGATATTGGGGCGCACCAGCGCTTCGATGTTATTTCCCTTCATAGGCGGTACGGATGAGGACGGCTTCGGCGTGGGCTTGCAGGCCCTCCGCGCGGGCCATCGTGACGATGGTCCCCGCGAGGCCCCGCAAACCCTCGGGGCTGATCTCCTGCAGGGTCATCCGGCGGAAGAAACTCTCCAGGTTGACCCCGCTGAAGGAGCGGGCCCAGCCGCAGGTGGGCAGGGTGTGGTTGGTGCCGGAGGCGTAGTCGCCCGCGCTCTCCGGGGTCCAGGCGCCCACGAACACACTGCCCGCCGCGGTGACCCGGTCGGCGATGCGCCACGGTTCGCGGGTGGCGATGATCAGGTGTTCGGGCGCATACGCGTCCGCGAAAGCGATAATGTCTTCCTCGTTGGAGAAGACGACGCAGCGGCTCCGGGCGAGTGCTTTCAGCGCGAAGTCCGCGCGGGGCAGAGCGGCCGTCCGGCGCACGACTTCCGCGCCCACGGCATCGGCCACGGCCTCGCTGTCGCAGACCAGCATCACCTGGCTGTCCGGGCCGTGCTCGGCCTGCGAAAGCAGGTCGGCCGCGGCGAAGGCGGGCGGGGTGCTGCCGTCCGCCACGACCATCACCTCGGACGGTCCGGCGGGCATATCGATGGCCACCGTCCCGGCGGACAGCAGCTGTTTGGCGGTGGTGACATACTGGTTGCCGGGCCCGAAGATCTTGTCTACCTTCGGGACGCTCTGCGTGCCGTAGGCCATCGCCGCGACGGCCTGGGCGCCGCCCAGCTTGAAAATGCGCCGCACCCCGCAATAAGAGGCGGTGTAGAGCACTTCGGCATTGACCCGGCCGTCCGGTCCGGCGGGGGTGCAGAGCACTACCTCGGGGCAACCGGCGATGTTCGCCGGGACGGCGAGCATCAGCACGGTGGAGAAGAGGGGAGCGGTCCCCCCGGGGATATAAAGGCCTACCCGGCCGATGGGCACGGGCCGCTGGATGCAGCGCACCCCGGGGGCCGTCTCCACGCTGACCTCGCGCGGCATCTGGGCCTCGTGGAAGGCGCGGATGTTGCGCTCCGCCGCAGCGACGGCCGCCTTCACCTCCCCGCTGACGGCCGCACAGGCCGCCTCCACCTCCGACGGGCTGACTTCGAACGCCTCAAGCACGCGGCCCTCGATCTCGAGCGATAGCGCGCGCAGGGCCTCGTCGCCCTGCTCGCGGACGCGCTGCAGGATCTTCTCCACGCGCTCCCGGACCAGGGGATTCTCGCTCGCGGGGCGCCGGCAGAGGGCGTCCCACTGCGCACGGGCGGGATTCAGAAAGGTCTCCATAGACTATAGAATGATTTTATCAATATTCAGCACCAGGATGCCCTCGGCGCCGATGGCCTTGAGCTGGCGGATCTTGTCCCAGAGCTCGGCCTCTTCCACCACGGAGTGCATTGAGCACCAGCCCTCGGCGGCGAGCGGCATCACGGTGGGGCTGCGCATCGCGGGCAGGATGCGCGTGGCCTCCTCCACTGCGCTCTGCGGCAGGTTCATCAGGATGTATTTCTTGCGGCGGCTGATCTGGGCGGAGCTGATGCGGAAGAGCAGTTCGTCCAGCAGACCCTGCTGCTCGGCGTCCAGGCGGCCGCTGGAAATCAGTACGGCCTCGGACCAGAACACCTGCTCGACCTCGCGCAGCCCGTTGGACACCAGCGTGCCCCCAGAGGAGACGATGTCGAAAATGGCGTCGGCGATGTCGGCCGCCGGGGCGATCTCCACGGAGCCCTTGATCACTTCGATCCGGGCCTGGACCCCCTTTTCTTCGAGCCAGGCGCGCAGGATCCCGGGGTAGGAGGTGGCGATGCGCTTGCCCGCGAACCACTGCGGTCCGTCGTAGTCCGCGCTGCGGGGAACGGCCAGCGAGAGGCGGCAGGCGCCGAACCCGAGCTTGCTGACCACCTGCACGTCGAGTCCCTGCTCCTCGACCTCGTTGAGTCCCACGATGCCGAGACCGGCGGTGCCGGCCGCGACGACCTGGGGGATATCGTCGTCCCGCAAATAAAGGACTTCCAGCGGGAAATTGGGGGCCTGGGAGAGGAATTTACGGCGGTTGTCGTCGATATCGATCCCGATCTCGCGCAACAAAGCGGTGCTCTCTTCGTTGAGGCGGCCCTTGGATTGGATGGCTAATCTGAGCATATTTCTACTAACTACATTTCACAAAAAAAACTTGCCGGATACACACCGGCAAGCCTCACTATCGCGTCGCGTCACACACGCACCGACCTACCGGATCTGTCAGACTCGGTGGTGATGGTGGTATGCGCGGATCGTCGTCATTCTTCGCAAAGGTATCAAATAAAAATGGAAATCCAAATTTTTATGCATCAAGGATGTCCAGCAGATCCGGAAAACGGTCCACGATCCAGTCCGGGGAGGCCGTCTCCAGCTGGGGACGGTCCTGGTTGCCGAAGGTGACCCCGACGGTGCGGCAGCCCGCCCGCCGGCCCATTTCCAGATCGAAGATGGTATCCCCGATGACCACGGTCTCCGCCGCCCCGAAGCCTGTCCGCTCCAGCAGGAGCAGGGCCAAGTCGGGCGCAGGCTTGGGATGGACCACTTCCTCCGTGGCGGCGAGGCAGGAGAAATGCTCCGCAATCCCCAGCACGGCGAGCAGTTCGCGCAGGGTCTTGCCGCTGCGGGAGGTGGCGATGCTCAGGGTGAGACCCCGTTCGCGCAGCGCCGCGAGCGTGCCCGGAACTCCCTCGTAGAGCACCGTGCGGGGGATGGCGATGCCGGGAAAAAGCCGGCGGTACACCACCACCGCCTCGTCCAGGCGCTCCGGCGGCGTGTCCGTGCCGCGCTCGAAACACTCCCGCAGCGGGAGGCCGATGGTGGCCCGGATACGCTCGGCCGACGCCACCGGCAGGCCCATCTCCCGCAGCGTCTGCTGCGTGCAGAGAACGATGCCCGTAGTGGTGTCGGCCAGCGTGCCGTCAAAGTCGAATATCAGGTGCCTGACCATCCGATCAGAAAGACTGATACCAGCTCTGGAGGGTGTAGAATGCGTCTTTCTTTTCGCCCTTCTCGGACAGGAGACCCTTGCGGTTGAAGTCATCCTGGATGCCTTCGAGAGCCCGGCGCGGGGAGCGGAAGTCCTTCAAGATCCACGGGGTGCAGCCCGCAAGCCCGGGGATGTTCTTCATCATCCGGATGTTGGCCTCGTAGAGACGCACCAGATACTCCTCGGTGAAGCGCTCGTTCGGATTGCCGTGGCGGCCGTACTTCGCACCGCCGCCCAGCTCGGAGAGGATGACCGGCTTCTCTACCGGGAAGGTCCACTGGACGCGGTCGCATTTCTCGACGGCCCCGTCGTACCAGCCCACATACTGATTGAAACTCAGCAGGTCGGTCAGGTTCATCAGCTCGTCGACCAGGGTGAGCTGGCCCGGGGAAGTCTCATCCTTCTCCATCGCCGCGGACACGAGCCGCGTGGGATCCAGGGCGCGGGTCTTGTTGATCAGTTTGCCCAGGAAGGCGAGGCGCTCCGGGGAGCGTGGGGTCTCGTTGGCTACGGACCAGATGATGATGCAGGCGCGGTTGTGGTCGCGGGCAATCATCTCGCAGAGCTGATTCTCGGCGTTGGCGTAGGTCTCCGCGCTGTTCCAGTCGATGGTCCAGTACACGGGGATCTCGGACCACACCAGCATGCCCATTTCGTCCGCCGCGCGGACCATCTGCTCGTTGTGGGGATAGTGCGCCAGGCGCACGAAATTGCAGCCCATCTCCTTGGCCCAGCCGAGGGTGGTGTGCGCGTGCTCCGCGCTGAAGGCGCGTCCCGCCGCGGCGCCCGGCCGCTCGTCGTGGATGGAAATGCCCTTGAGGAAGATCTCCTTGCCGTTGAGCAGGATCTTGGTGCCCTGCGTGGTCACGGTCTTGAAACCGATCTTGTCGGTCACGCGGTCGGTATCCGAGGAGACGACCACCTCATAGAGTTTCGGATCCTCGGGGCACCACAGCCGGATACCGGACTTGCGGGGCAGGGGAACGATGAAGCTCGCCCGCCCGTCGCCACCGGTGCGCGCCGTGACGCTCAGTTTCAGCTCCGGCACCTCCACCTTGACCGTCTGGGCGGTCTGCGGGCCGTCCAGCTGGATCCAGCCCTCGATGGAATTGCGGTCGGCGCTCAGGCGGACGGTGTAGTCGCGGATGAAGGTCTTCGGGACTTCCACCAGGTGCACGCTGCGGGTGATGCCGCCGTAGTTCCACCAGTCGGTGTTGATGGTGGGCACGCCGTCGGCGTGGCGCTTGTTGTCCACCTTGATCACCAGCGAGTTCTCTCCGGCGCGGATCTGGTCCGTAATCTCGAAATCAAAGGCCGTGAAGCCGCCCACGTGCTTGCCGAGGATGCGGCCGTTCAGGCCGGCGATGGTCTCGTAGTTGGCCCCGTCGAAATGGATGAAATAGCGGGTGTCCGGCTTCGGGGCCGCATCGAAGAGGCGGCGATACCAGACGGTGCCCTCATAGTAATACAGCTTCTCGCGCTGGGTGTTCCAGTCTCCGGGCACGTTGAGGGTGCCGGCGGCGTCGAAGTCGTACTCGATCAGGCGGGTCGGATTGGCATAGAAATGCAGGTCCGCGAAGAAGGTGCTCCCGGGTGCCATCGGCTGCATCCGGTAGTTGTAGTATCCGTTCTCGTAGGGGTCGACGATGGCATTCCATACCCCGTCGAGGGAGCGGGCATTGCGTCCGGCGATATTGTTGATGGCGGGATCGGCCGAGGCGCACAAAGACAGCACCGCTGCCAGGGCGATACTGACGAAGAGTTTTCTATTTAACATATTTGGCTAAGGCTGTGTTCTGGTCTTTCAGGGCTTTTGCGAGGACCTCGCAGTAGAGGCGGGCGCCGGCTTCGCGGGTGTGGACGCTGTCGGCGAAGTAGTCCCGCTGGGCCTTGGTGCGGCCCATGTTCTCATATTCGGCGGCGCAGATGTCGTTGAAATCGATGAAGGTCACGCCTTCCTCCTGGGCCACCTGGCGGCACCAGGCGTTGAAGGTGTCGGTGAAGCGCCGGATCTTCTTCTCGCCGGTCCAGTTGTTCTGCGGTGTAGGGGAGACCACGATGGGAATGGCCCCGCGCATCTTGGCCTGGCGGACCATCATCCGGACATAGTGGCCGTAGGAATAGACATCCTGGTGGGCGCCGTTGCGCTCCATTACCACGTTCTGCGGCTTGTCGCCGGTGCCTTCGAGGGTGCCGCGGGCACGGCCCGTGCCGAGGGGAGCCATGTCGTTGTGGCCGAACTGGATGATCACGATGTCACCCTTGCGGACATTGTCCCGGATCAGGGGCCACTGGGTGCCCTCGTAGAAAGTGCGGCTGCTCAGGCCGCCCACGGCGTCGTTCTCGACGCTCACAGCGTCGGTCAGGTATTCGGCGAAAAAGCTGCCCCAGCCCCACTGGCCGAGGGTGCCGGTGCCCTGGCCGTTCTTGCAGGTCGAATCACCTGCGAGGAAGACCATCGGCTTGCTTTCATCGCGACGCCGGCCCATGCCGGGGAATGCGCCCTGCGCGCCCGGAGCGGCCGGGGCGGCGGGGGTCTTGTACATCTTGAGCAGCTCGCAGGCGGCCAGCAGCACCGGGCCGTAGCCGTGGGCCGCGAACACGCTCACCGGGCGGCTCATGTAGAAGGTGTTGGTCCAGCCCAGGCCGGTGCCCGTGCAGGTATTCTCCACCTGGCCCTTCTCGTTGACCTGCTTCGCCACGCCGGCCCAGCCGGAACGGGCGATGTCCTGGTAGGCCGTGCGGTCGAGCCAGCCCTTGTTGATCGCGTGGGCATAGCCGTACACGAACATGGCGCTGGCGCTGGTCTCCAGGTAGGATTCGGTGTTGTTGATGAGCTGGTGCCAGGTGCCCTCGGGGGACTGGTACTGGGCGATGCCGCGCAGCAGGCTGACCAGCAGGTCGCGGACCTCGGTCCAGCCCTGGGTGCTCTCCGGCACGACGTCGAGTACGTCGCACATCGTCAGGACGGCCCAGCCGTTGCAGCGGGCCCAGTGGTAATCTGGATGCTCTGCCATACCCTCGATCCAGCCGTGGCGGTAGAGATTCTTCTCGGGGACCCAGAGGTATTTCTTGAAGAGGAGGACCTGGTTGATGGCCTCGTTGTAGTATTTCTGGGTGAGGTCGCCGCGCTCGGCCTGGCTCAGCCGGCCGCGGTAGGCGATCGGGGTGATGCCCATGTACATGTCGTCCAGCCACACGGAATTGGTGGTCGGCCGGTTGCGGGCCAGGATCCCGTCGCCGAGGCGGTACTCCTCATACATCACGAACTCGAACCAGTTGTCGAGCAGGGCGCGGAAGGCACGGCTCTGGGCCGGGTCGGCGAGGGTGGCCTTGATCATCGCCGCGGTCATCGAACCGCAGTCGTCCAGCCACTTGGGCTTCTCCAGCGGGCCCAGGCGCATCTGGTAGCCGGTCGCGTCGTAGTACTCCTTGACATAGGGATAGATCTCGCCGAGGAGTTTGAGCCGGTCATAGACATACTTCTTGTATTTGGCATCGCCGGTGACCTCGCTGGCGAGCAGCAGGCCGGAGTAGGTCACGCCCCACTCGTACGTGTTGATGCCGAAATCGCCGCGCTGCAGGGAGCTCCGCTCGTCGATTTTCTTGTAGTCGCGCAGGACTTTGCCGTCTCCGTCCACCACGGCCACGGGGGTGCAGCCGTCGATGTAGTTGAAGATACGGTCGATGACTTCCTGTACCTGGGCGGCGGGGTCGGGGCGCTGGGCCGGGCGCTGCTGTTGTGCAAGGAGCGGGGAGGCCAGGCAGATCGTCGCCGCAAAGGTGAGAAGTGCAGATTTGAATAACGGTTTCATAATAGAGGTTTGAATTGGTTGCGGGTGTGATTAGCATTCGAAAGTAGGAAAAAAAAGCGAGATAAACAAACCAATTATTGTATCTTTGCACACAATGGAAGAACAACGACAGGACGGACGCTTGTCCGAAGTGCTTGAAGTGGCCGCCGAGGCGGGCCACATCCTCTTGGAGAACGGCGCGGAGATCTCCCGGGTCGAGGACATCATGTCCCGCATCGCCACGCATTACGGCGTGGATTCGAGCAATTTCTTCGTGCTCAGCAACGGCATTTTCACCACCGGGACGATGGATAAACTGCGCAAGTCCGGCGCCCAGGCCGAGACCTATGCCAACGTGGAATTCATCCCCCTGCGCGCCATCCAGCTCTCCAAGGTGGTGGCGGTCAACCGCCTCAGCTACGATATCCACTTCGACCTCTGCACCCTCGAGCAGGCTCGCGAGCGCTTGCGCATCATCCGCAATGCGCCCCCGAAGCCGGTCTGGGAACAGGTCCTCGCCTCGGCCCTCGGCGCGGCCGGATTCTGCGTCGTGTTCGGCGGCGGCTGGATGGACTGCGCGGCCGCCTTCACGGTGGGCGCCCTGCTCTATGCTTTCATTCTCCTGGTGAGTTCCCGCTTCCTTTCCAAGATTGTTGGCGGGGTGTGCAACGCGCTGCTCGCCACGCTCTTGTGCCTCTTCTTCTACAGGATCGGTTTCGGCGAAAGCCTGAGCAATATGATCATCGGTTCCATCATGCCGTTGATCCCCGGCGTGCCCTTCGTCAACGGCGTGCGGGACCTCGCCAACTCCGACTACATCGCCGGCCTGACACGCCTGACCGACGCCATGCTGGGCTTCTTCTGCATCGCGCTCGGCGTGTCGTTCAGCTTCTTGGTGGACGGCTGGGCCAACGGCGGGATGATTGCTCTGCAGGGGATGAGCGTGAGCCCTCAGACCTTCAGCCTGGCAGTCCAGACCGCGGCGGCCTTCGTCGGCACCTTTGCCTTCGCCGCCCTCTTCGGCGTGCCCCGGGCGCAATACGCCACGGCCGGACTGGTCGGCGCCGTCGGCTGGTGCCTCTATCTCGTGCTGGTGCGCTACGCCGGCTTCGGCCCCGCTGTGTCCATCATCCTCTCCTCGGTGCTGGTCTGCATTCTCTCGCGCATCTTTGCCGTGCGGCAAAAATGCCCCGCCCAGGTCTTCCTGCTCTGCGGTATCTTCCCGCTCGTGCCCGGCGCCGGCATCTTCTGGTGCACCTACTACTTCGTCTCCGCCCAACTGTCTCTCGCCCTCAGCACCGGCTTCGGCGCCGCCAAAGCCGCCGTCGCCATCGTCCTCGGCATCATCCTCGCGATGGAACTCCCGCAGCGCATCTTCTCCGGCCGCCGCCCCCACCTCGGCCGCTCCGTCCACTGAGTCCCGGCCCCTCGCCGCTGCCGCTTCCTCCCGGTTTCTGCCGCTTCTTCCCGGTTTCTGCCGCTGAACCCAGGGCTTTCGCCGCCGGTGCTTCGGCCCGATCTCTATCGGGCTCTGGCGCACCCCAGCGGAGTGGAAAGTGGTGGTTGGGGGGCGGTCAGGCGGTGAGGTCGGGGGGAGGGGGCGGGACGTCGGGGTGCGCGCCGGGGCCCAACACCCGCTGGGCACCCGTCCCCGTTCCCGGCCCGGCGGCACCCGCACCTGGCTCCGTCCCGCGGGTTTTGTCCCGGAGGCAGCGGTCGAAGAGGGCGGCGGCAATCTGGACTTTGAGGGCGCAGGGACGGGCGCGGAAGGCCTCGGGGACCGGCAGGTGCTGGGCGGGCCCTTCCGACTTCACATAACCCGGAAGCCCCAGGATCTCGGCGCAGACGGTCGAGCCATATTGCTCCTTGAACCCCTCGCAGAGCTCCCGGACCAGCTCGTAGCAACGCTTCTGTGCCGCTTTGTCGGCCGGATCGACGGCGCCTTCCTCGAAGCCCGCCAGCACGCTCATCCCGAGCACGGCCCCGCAGGTCAGGCGCTGGCGCCCGATCCCGCCGCCGAATGCCCCGGCGATCCGCGCCGCCTCCTCGCGGGACAGCCCATAGCGATCCGCAAAGGCCAGCACGACGGCCTGGCCGCAATTATAACCTTGCAAAAAGAAATCGGCGGCCAGTTCGGCCCGGGACGGCACCCCAAGGCCCCCAGGCCCGCCAGAACTCGCGTCGTCCATCATAACTTGTCGATCAACAATTTCAGGAAAGAGAAAGAATCATCCGCGATCCGCTCCCAGAAATCCCGGTAGGAAGCCTCCGCCTCCGCATGCGAATCGTGCGAATCGCTGATCAGCCGGAAACTCAGGAACGGCACCCCGTAGTGCCGGCACACCTGGGCGATGGCCGCGGACTCCATATCGCAGGCCAGCGCGTCGGGATAGATCCCCAGTACGCGGGCATCGTCCTCGGGGGTGGTGAGGAACTGATCCCCGGTGCAGATGAGCCCGCTGTGCAGCGGTCGCGCGGCCTGGAGGGAGAGTGCGGTGCGCAGCAGCGCGGGATCGGCGTCGAAACGCTGCGGGAGCCCCTGGATCTGCCCCGGGACGCTCCCGTCTCCGCACCACACATCGTGGTAGGCGGTCTGCGCCCCCACGACGATATCGAACATCCGCAGCCCGGGGGCCACGGCGCCGGCGCAGCCCGAATTAATAATGCAATCGGGACGGTCCCGCAGGATCATCTCCGTGGTGGCGCGGGCGGCGTCCGCCTTGCCGATGCCGGACTTTACCACGCCGCTCACCCCGGCCCGGCGCAGCGCCTCGTACTCCGAGGCCATCGCAACGATCAAACCTGTTTTCATAGCATCAAGACAGGGGAGCGCTTAGCGCAGTTCTTCGAACAGCAGCACCTCAATCCCGGTATCCGCCAGACCGTCTTTGATCGCCTGCACGTCCGTATTCGAAAGATGATAAGGCACGAGGGTGCGCGGCTTGAGCGCCTTGGCGGCACGCACACACTGCTCCACGGTCATCGTGTACGGCTGGTTCGCCGACAGGAAGGCCACGTCGATGGGCGCGAAACTGGCCATCTCCTCGATGTCCTCCGTATCGCCGGACACATAGATCCGCAGCCCGTTGAATTCCAGGATATACCCATTGTTCTGCCCCTTCGGGTGGAACTGCAGATGCCCTTCGGTATTGTTATACGCCGGCACGGCGAGGACCTTCACCGGCCCGACCTCCACGCTCTCTCCGTTCGCGAGGACCTCCCCGCGGCCGAGCTTCTGCTGGCTGGAAGTGTTGAGGATCACCCGGGTGCCGTCCTTGGACAGCAGCTCGATGGCGCCGGGATCGAGGTGGTCGCCGTGGTCGTGGGTCACCAGGATGAGATCCGCCTTCGGGAAAGACGAATAATCAACCTCGCTCCCGCCCATCTTGGCGACGGGATCGACCTGGATCTGGAAATTCTTGTAGGCAAGGGCGATGGAGCCGTGGTGGATCATCGACACGGCGACGGCGTCCGCCTTGGCGCCGCCGTCTTTGTTGAACTTCACGACGGGGTAGGGGGACTCGGGAGTTTGGGCACAGGCGGCCAGCGAAGCCGTAAGCAGGATGGAGATCATTTTGTTCATATCAATCGGTGGTTAATGAAACGAAGATACGGATTTTATTTATATTTGCATTCCTAAAAAATGTAAAAAGGTGAAAGGTAGTGTGTCCCGAGGCCTCCTGGCCATCAGCCCTCTGGCGGTTTTCCTGCTCGTTTACCTCGTCTCCTCGCTGGTGGCGGGCGACTTCTACAAAGTCCCCGTATCCGCCGCGTTCCTGGTGGCGGGGGTCTATGCCGTGGCTGTCGCGCGGGGCCCGCTGACCGAACGCCTGGCCGCATTCTCCCGCGGAGCAGGGCATCCCAACGTCCTGCTGATGATCTGGATCTTCCTGCTGGCGGGGGCCTTCGCCGAGATCGCACGCAGCATCGGCGCCGTGGACGCCACCGTGTCGATGATGCTCTCCGTGGTGCCGGCGCGCTGGCTGCTCGCCGGGCTGTTCGTGACCGCCTGCTTCATCTCGATGGCGATGGGCACGAGCGTGGGCACGATCGTGGCCCTGGTGCCGATCGCCGCCGGGATCGCCGAGCAATGCGGCTTCCCGGTGCCGTATATGGTCGCCATCATCGTGGGCGGCTCCTTCTTCGGCGACAACCTCTCTTTCATCTCCGACACCACCATCGCCGCCACCCGGGCGGCCGGCTGCGAGATGCGCGACAAGTTCCGCGCGAACCTGCGCATCGTGCTCCCGGCCTTCGTGGCCGTCGCGGTCATCTACTTCATCCGCGGCGGACAGGTGGCCGAGGCCCCCGTCCACAGCGCCGCGCAATGGTATCTCGTGCTCCCGTATCTGCTCATCATCGTGCTCGCCCTGTGCGGGCTCAACGTCACCCTGGTGCTGTCCGCCGGCATCGTCGCCGCCACCGTGCTCGGCTTCGTGACCGGCAGCCTCGACTGGGTAGGCTGGCTGGGTGCCGTGGGCACGGGCATCTCGGGGATGTCCGACCTGATCATCGTCACCCTGCTCGCCGGCGGCCTGCTGGAACTCATCCGCTCCGGCGGGGGACTGGACCTCATCATCTCCGGTCTCTCCCGCGGGATCCGCGGAAAGAAGGGCGCCGAGGCGGCCATCGCCGGCATCGTGAGCCTGGCGAACCTCTGCACCGCCAACAACACCGTGGCCATCATCACCACGGGCGGCATCGCGCACGACATCGCGGAGCGCTTCGGCGTGTCGCCGAAAAAGACCGCCAGCCTCCTGGATACCTTCTCCTGCCTGGTGCAGGGCCTCATCCCGTACGGCGCCCAGCTGCTGATGGCCTCGGGCCTGGCGGCCATCTCCCCGGCCGCCATCATTCCGCACCTCTACTATCCTTTCCTGATGGGCCTCTGCGCCATCGTCTCCATCCTCTTCGAGCGGAAATAAAAGAGCCGCCACTGCGGGGAATGTACCCACAGCGGCGGCCGCTTTGGAAACAGCGGGCGGGAGCGCGCGTTACTCGATCGCGATTTGGCGGGAAGCCGGAATCTGCTTCTCCGGGGTCTTCTTGGGCAGCACGATGCCGAGGACGCCGTTGTTCATACCGGCCTTGATGTTCTCGACGTCGATGTTCTCGGGCAGGGTGAATGCCTGGTGGTAGGACGTGTAGGAGAACTCGCGGCGGAGGTAATTCTCGTTCTTCTTCTCATCTTTGCGCTCGTTCTTCTTCTCGAGAGCGATGACCAGTTCCTCGTCGTTGTCGACACGGATGGAGAAGTCTTCCTTGGTCATGCCCGGGGCCGCGATCTCGATCTCGAAAGCGTGGTCGGTCTCTTTGATGTTGACGGCGGGGGATGCGAACTGCTTGGCAGGCATCACGGCGAAATCATCGAACAGGTCTCCGAAAATGCTCGGAATCCAAGCCTGGTTTCTTCTAACTGGATACATAATCAAATCTCCTATACTTTAATGTTGTTTAACTTTTTTTTCTTGTCCCGCATCGTGCGGTGACGCCTTAGAAGAATACAATCCCCAGACCACTTGCCATTTTGCGCCAAAATGTCCCACTTTACCCCATAACTCCCTGAAAATCAAGACATTTTGTCACAAACCCCTGACAAAAATTCAGCGTCCGCCCGGGGCGCGTGCGAAAAATCTGCTCGCACGCGCGTGGTTTTTCAGTTTTTTTATTATATTTGAATCCGGTTAGTTAAATTCCCTCATTATGGACAAATTCACACAGAACTACGTCGACCGGTTCATGGATGAACTGATCGCACGCAATCCTGGCGAAAAAGAATTTCACCAGGCTGTCCGGGAGGTGGTGGAAAGTGTAGCACCTTATGTCACCTCTTATCCTTACCTGATGGATCTCAAGATCCTTGAGCGAATGGTCGAGCCGGAGCGGGTCATCATGTTCCGCGTCCCCTGGACCGACGACAAAGGCGAAATCCACATCAATCGCGGCTATCGCGTCCAGATGAACAGCGCCCTCGGTCCCTACAAGGGCGGCATTCGTTTCCACGCCAGCGTCAACCTCAGCATCCTGAAATTCCTTGCTTTCGAGCAAACCTTCAAGAACTCCCTCACCACCCTTCCGATGGGCGGCGGCAAAGGCGGTTCCGATTTCAACCCGAGAGGGAAATCCGACGCCGAAGTGATGCGCTTCTGCCAGAGTTTCATGACCGAACTCCAGCGCTACATCGGCGCCGACACCGACGTTCCCGCCGGTGACATCGGCGTCGGCGGCCGCGAAATCGGCTTCATGTTCGGCCAGTACAAGCGCCTGCGCGACGAATTCACCGGCACCCTCACCGGCAAGGGCGTCGCCTGGGGCGGCAGCCTGCTGCGCACCGAGGCCACCGGCTACGGCGTCTGCTACTTCGCCCAGGAAATGCTGGCGACCCGCAACGAAACCTTCGAGGGCAAGACCGTCGTCATCTCCGGCGCCGGCAACGTGGCCCAGTACGCCGCCCAGAAAGCCATGCAGCTGGGCGCCAAGGTCGTGACCCTGTCCGACTCCGACGGCTTCGTCCACGACCCTGAAGGACTGGATGAAGAGAAGCTCCGCTACGTGCTCGAACTCAAGAACATCCGCCGTGGCCGTATCAAAGAATACGCCACCAAATATCCCCAGGCCACCTATTACCCGGGCGAGCGTCCCTGGCGCATCGCCTGCGACATCGCCCTCCCGTGCGCCACGCAGAACGAGATCGAGAAGGCCGATGCCGAGAACCTGGTCAAGGGCGGCTGCTGGTGCGTCGTCGAAGGCGCCAACATGCCTTCCACCCCCGAGGCCATCGCCATCTTCCAGTCCAATAAGATGCTTTACTCGCCGGGCAAGGCGTCCAACGCCGGCGGCGTGGCGACCTCCGGTCTGGAGATGACCCAGAACTCCATCCGCCAGAAATGGACCCGCGAGGAAGTGGACCAGCACCTGCACCGTATCATGTCGGACATCCACGCCGCCTGCCTCAAGTACGGCACGGAGCCCGACGGCTACATCAATTACGTCAAGGGTGCCAACATCGCCGGCTTCATCAAGGTGGCCAACGCGATGGTGGACCAGGGATTGGTTTAACCGAATATGAGCAACAACACGGATTATACTCGATTGATGACCAGGAGGATTCGCCGAATCCTCCTGGTTTGCAACAACTATGACAGCTTCTCCCTTGAGGAGGACGGGCACATCGAAGCCCAGATCACACAGGACTACTCGGAGCTCAACCTGAGCAACCCGCCCAGCATCGTCCGCGCAGAATCTACGCTGGACGCCCTGGAGGTGCTCAAGGAGGACAAGCACTTCGACCTCATCATCACGATGTACAACGTCGGGAAACTCGACGTGTTCGGCTTCTCGAGCCAGGCCAAGGAGCTCTTGCCCGACACCCCGATCGTCTTGCTCTCCTCCTTCTCGAAGGAAATCTACCGCCACATCGTCGAGCGCGACCACGCCGGCATCGACTACGTCTTCTGCTGGAACAATTCCACGGACGTGCTCATCGCCATCATCAAGCTCCTCGAAGACAAGCTCAACGCCGAGCACGACTGCCTGGAGATGGGCGCCCGCGTCATCCTGCTGGTCGAAGACTCCGTGCGCTACTATTCCACCTACCTCCCGCTCCTCTACAAACTCGTCCTGCAGCAGAACAGCGCCGCCGTCCGCGACGCGCTCAACGAAGAACAGCAGTTCCTGCGCAAGCGCGCCCGCCCCAAGATCCTGATGGCCACCTGCTACGACGAGGCCTACGACTACTACCAGAAATACAAGCACAACATCATCGGCATCATCTCCGACATCGGCTTCGTCATCCACAAAGGCGACAAGCCCGAGATGGAGAAAATCGACGCGGGCATCGACCTCTGCCGGCTCGTCCGCGGCGAGAACCCCACGATGCCCTTCCTGATGCAATCCTCGCAGGCCAGCATGCGCGCCGTGGCCGAGCAGCTCGGCGTCGGCTTCGCCCGCAAAAGTTCCAAGACCCTCACCCACGACGTCTCCGAATACATCGGCCGCGAATTCGGCTTCGGCGACTTCATCGTGACCGACCCCGACACCGGCCTGGAAACCGCCCGCGCCAAGAACCTCTACGAATTCGAGCAGGTCGTGGCCACGATGTCCGACCGGTCCCTGCGCGTCCTCGCCGAGAAGAACTACATCTCCCGCTGGCTCTACGGCCGGGGTATCTTCTCCATCGGCGACCTCTTCCGCCCCATCCGCGTCCACTCCGACGACGACGTCGCCCACATCCGCGAGATGAACCTCCGGATGATCCGCGACTACCGCATCAGCCAGGGCCTCGGCGTCGTGGCCCGCTTCGACCCCGAGACCTACAACGACGCCATCTGGTTCGCCCGCCTGGGCAAGGGCTCGCTGGGCGGCAAGGCCCGCGGCCTGGCGTTCCTGAACCACATCCTGCAGAAATACGACCTCTACGACAAATGGGAAGACGTGCGCGTCCTCGTGCCGCGGACCCTGGTCGTCACCACCGAATACTTCGACCGCTTCATCAAGGAGAACGGCCTCCAATACGTGATCAACGCCGACCTCACCGACGCCGAGATCCTCTCCGAATTCGTGGCCTCCACCCTCCCGCAGGAGCTCATGGACGCCCTGCGCATTTTCATCCGCCACGTCCGCAAGCCCCTTGCCGTGCGCTCCTCCTCCAAGCTCGAAGACTCTTACTACCAGCCGTTTGCGGGCGTCTATTCGACCTATATGATCCCGCACACGGAGAATGAGGACCAGGAGCTCCGCCTCCTGTCGAAGGCCATCAAGAGCGTCTATGCCTCGGTCTACTACGCTTCCTCAAGAGGCTACATCACCGCCACGGCCAACGTCATCTCCGAAGAGAAAATGGCCATCGTCCTGCAGGAAGTCTGCGGCAGCGAAGACCGCGGCTACTACTTCCCGACCTTCTCCGGCGTGGCCCGCAGCGTCAACTTCTATCCCATCGGCTACGAGACCCCGGAAGACGGCGTCGCGAAAGTGGCCTTCGGCCTGGGCAAGGCCGTCGTGGACGGCGACCAGGTCCTCCGCTTCTCCCCGCGCTATCCGCGCAACGTCCTGCAGACCTCCACGCCCGAGCTGACGATGACGGAGACCCAGCAGGCGATGTACGCCCTCAGCCTCCAGCCGGACAAATTCAAGACTTCCGTCGACGACGGGGTCAACCTCGACCGCATCCCCATCACCGAATGCGGCTCCTTCCGCAACTTCGCCCGGGTGGTCTCCACCTATGACTACGAGAACATGCGCATCGTGGATTCTCCGGCCCCGAACGGCCCGAAATTCGTGACCTTCGCGCACATCCTCAAATACAACACCTTCCCGCTCGCGGACATCCTGAACGTCCTGCTCGAGATCATGCAGCGGGAGGTCAAATGCGGTGTGGAGATCGAGTATGCGGCCAACTTGGACCGCGGCCCCGAGGCGCTCGCCATCTTCAACGTCCTGCAGGTGCGGCCCATCTCGGTGGACGGCCTGGGCGCCGAGGTGGACTGGAACACCGTGGACTGCTCCGACCCTCTGATCAGTTCCGAGAGCGCCATCGGCCCGGGCTGGATCAGCGGCGTGCGCGACATCATCTACCTGCGCGAAGAGGCGTTCGACACCCTCAAGACCCGGGAGATGGCCGCCGAGCTCAAGGCGCTCAATGCGCGGATGCGCACCGAGGGCCGCAACTTCGTGCTCGTGGGCTACGGCCGCTGGGGGAGCAGCATCCCCTCGCTGGGCGTCCCCGTCCAGTGGGGCGACATCTCCGAAGCCCGCGCCATCGTGGAGTGCTGCCTGGACCACTTCCGGGTGGACCCCAGCCAGGGCACCCACTTCTTCCAGAACCTCACCTCCTTCAACGCCGGCTACGTCAACGTGAACCCCTTCGCCCGTCCGGGCGAATGCTTCGACGCGGCCCGGCTCGACGCGATGAGCGCCGAGTTCGAGACCACGTACCTGCGCCTCGTGCACTTCGACCGGGAGCTGCAGATCTGCATCGACGGCCGCGCCGGAAAAGCCTTGATCAAATAAAACCAATATGCACCGCAAACTATTAACCGTTACCATTCTGCTGCTTGTTATCTGCAGCATCGCTTCAGCCCAGGTGGCCAAAGACATCCAGTATGCTTCCTCCGCCACCGACGCCTATCTGCAGGAACGCTGCAAGCTCGATGTCTATGCCCCGGAAGACGCCAGGGACCTGCCCGTCGTGGTCTGGTTCCACGGCGGCGGCCTGACCGGGGGAGAGAAAACCTCCATCCCCCGCGACCTCAAGGAGAGCAACTACGTGGTCGTCTCCGCGAACTACCGCCTCATCCCCAAGGGCACCATCGCCAACTGCATCGACGACGCCGCGGCGGCCGTGGCCTGGGCCTTCGACAACGTGGCCCGCTACGGCGGCTCCCCGGACAAGATCTTCCTCTCCGGGCACTCCGCCGGCGGCTACCTCATCGATTTGCTGGGCCTGGACAAACGCTGGCTCGCGAAATACGGCATCGACGCCGACCGCGTGGCCGGTCTCATTCCCTTCAGCGGCCAGGTGCTCAGCCACTACAACTACCGCCAGACCATCGGGATGACCCCGTACCAGCCCCTCATCGATGAATACGCCCCGCTGGCCCACGTGCGCAAGGACGCCCCGCCCATCGTAATCATCAGCGGCGACCGCAACCTCGAGCTCTACGGCCGCTACGAGGAGACGGCCTATTTCTGGCGCCTCTTCCAGATGGTCGGACACCCCGACGCCACCATCTACGAACTGGATGGTTTCACCCACGGCAACATGGCCGACCCCGCCGTCCAAATCCTCAAAGACAATGTCCGCCGCATCCTTCGCGCCCGCCAGCAGCAATAGGCTGCAGAGGGCTCTCCTGACGCTGTTCGCGGGGCTCCTGCTGAGCCTTTCCGCGACGGCGCAACCCGTTGAAACGCAGCTTTATAGCAGCACCGCCGAGGATATCGCCCTGGCGAAATTGGTGCTGCAGGAGCTCGGGGCCCGGCCGGCCTCCACGTCCGGCGCCGACCTGATGGTCCGCGCCGCCCGCCGCCTGCTCGGCCAGAAATACGTTTCCGGCACCCAGGAGGGCCGCGAAGAACGCCTGCGCATCTACCTCACCCGCACCGACTGCATCCTCTTCGCCGAGACCTGCCTGGGGCTCGTGCAGACCGTGCAGCGCTGCGGCTCCGGGGCTACCTTCGAAGACCTGGCCCGGACCCTGCGGGCATCGCGCTACCGCGGGGGCATCCCCGACGGCTACGCCTCGCGCCTGCACTACACCACCGAATGGATCGCCCAGGGCGTGCGCGAGGGCCTGTTCGAAGACATCACCGAGCGCCTCGGGGGCATCCCCGACACCCGTCCCGTCAACTTCATGACCGCGCATCCGGACAGCTACGCCCCGCTCAAAGGCGAATCGCCTTCCGCGCAGCGGATGCGGGAACGCATCGCCGCCGTGGAGCAGGAGGTCTCCCGGCTGCCGCGCCGCTACCTTCCCCGGGAGCGGCTTGCCACGGCCGAGGGACAGATCCGCAGCGGGGACATCCTCTGTTTCTCCACGTCCATCGAGGGACTGGACTACTCCCACGTGGTCATCGCTTACCGCGAACGGGAAGGCGCTCCGCTGGGCTTCATCCACGCATCTTCCGCTGCCGGCGAGGTCATCGTGGAGCCCCGCTCCCTGGACGCCTACCTGCAGGCCAACCGCCGCATCAGCGGCGTGACGGTGCTCCGATTAACCCGCTAATATTCTTTCGGTTATGAATCTTTATGTTGTGGATGCCTTCGCTGAAAAGCTCTTCACGGGCAACCCCGCCGGGGTCCTGCCGTGCCGGCAGATGCCGCCGGTGGAACTGATGCATCAGATCGCCATCGAGAACAACTACTCCGAGACCGCCTTCGTGGTCCGGACGGGTCCCGGGCACTACGACCTGAAATGGTTCACCCCCGGGGGAGAGGTGGACCTCTGCGGCCACGCCACCCTCGCCACCGCCTTCGTCCTGCACCGCTATGCCGACCCGGGGGTGGGGGAGATGCATTTCAGCACCCTCAGCGGCGAACTCATCGTCCGCGCCGGGCATGACGGCTTCACGATGGATTTCCCGAAGGGGAAAGTGCGCCCCGTGCCCCTCACGCCCGCGCTGCTGGAGGCCACTTCCGGACTCGCGCTCGAGGCCTGGTACGACGGGGGAGACACCGTGGCCCTGGTGGAGAGCGAGGAAGCCCTGCGCGCCTTCCGGCCCGATGCCGACTTGATTAAGCGCGTGCCCGGCCTGGGACTCATCCTCACGACTCCCTCCGAGGCGTACGATTTCGTCTCCCGCTGCTTCTATCCCAAGGTGGACGTCCCCGAGGATCCGGTCACCGGCCGCGCCCACACCTACCTCGCCCCGGTCTGGGCTTCCATTCTCGGCAAGACCGTCTTCCGCGCCCGGCAGATTTCCGCCCGCGGCGGCTCGGTCGGGGTCCGGCTGGCAGGGGAGCGGGTCTTCCTCACCGGGCAGGTCCAGCCCTTCCTGGTGGGCGAAATCCCCTTCGATCTCTGATCCGGCGGAGGATTGTTCAAAAATTGTTGAAAAGATTTTGATTTTTTTTGTCCGCGGCCGTTTTTTATTCAAGCGGTTCAGGATCAGCGGACAAAACAAAGAAGTTAACCCCCTTTCGGCCTATTTTGGGGCTCCGGAAGGGGGTATTTCTTTGTAACAAAAGTGTTTTGCCGCCTGTCAACCTGCTGATCCACGCAGATTTGCATTTTCCCGAATGGGCGCTTTTCCGCCCGAAATGACTGTTTTTGCAGAAAAATGGCCCCCGCTGGCGCCAAAAGCACATTTTTATGAAAAAAATGTATATTTGCTCCTGCTATGACCACAGCCGAAACACTTCTCCGTTATGATCTCGGTCCCGGAGTCGAGGCATTTTCCACCCGCCGCGACTGCGTGTTGCCGTATCCCGTCATCGAGGCGCACCAGGTCCACGGCTTCCGCGTGGCGATGGTGGACCGCCCCGGGAAGAGCAAGGAGGAGCTCAACGGCTACGACGCCCTGATGACCGCCCTGCCCGGCGTCGCCGTGGGCGTGCACACGGCGGACTGCGTTCCCATCCTCATCTACAACGCCCAGCGGCGGGTCGTGGCGGCCGTCCATTCCGGCTGGAAGGGGACCATCCAGCGCATTTCGCAGAAGGTCCTCTTCGAGATGAAACAGCGTTTCGGAAGCCGCCCCGAGGAGCTGCGGATCGCCATCGGTCCGGCCATCGGTCCCGCCAGTTTCCAGGTCGGCGAAGAGGTGGTCCAGTTCTTCAAAGAGCAGGGTTTCCCGCTCGAGGACATCTGGTACTTCAGCCCGGGCCGCCCCGGCGAGCCCATGTCCCACGGACACCACCTCGACCTCTTCAAAGCCAACCGCTGGCTCCTCGAGGAGGCCGGCGTCCCCAGCGCCAACATCCAGGTCTGCGGCATCGACACCTACACCGACCCCGACTTCTACTCCGCCCGCCGCGAAGGCCTTGCCACCGGCCGCACCATCTCCTTCATCAGACTTATTTAAAGATTTGATACAATGAAACATCTCTTTGCCGCTTTGCTGGCGGCCCTGACCGTAATGCTTGTCGCCTCCTGCAACCTCGTACCGCTCCCCGAGCGGATGGATAAGTTCGTGGACAACGTCGAAAAGAACTACTCCAACTATAGCCAGGAAGACTGGGAGGCCGCCAGCGAGAAATTCGAAGCCCTCTGCAACGAATACCAGGAGAAGAAGGGCTCCCTCACCCAGGATCAGATCAAGCAGGTCCGCTCCGCCATGGGCCGCTATGCGGGCATCGCCCTCCGTGCCGGCGCCGAGAGCATCACCGGCACCATCCAGGAGCTCGGAGATGAACTCCCCGGCCTGCTCCAGGGTGTCAAAGACTTCATCCAGGAGCTCGGCGGCAGCCAGAACGCTCCTGCGGAGGAAGCCAAGTGACCCTCCACATTCCCTGCCCGGACGGCCACCAACTGAAGCTTTTGGTCTACCGCCCCGGCGACGAGGACGATGACGCCCCCGCCGCCGGGGGGGCCGTTACCGGCGTCCTCTGGATCCACGGCGGAGGCTATGTCACCGGCATGGCCGCGATGGCCCATCTGCTCGGCCGGCCTCGCAGCCTCGTCAAGAAATTCGGCGCCGTGGTCGTGAGCCCCGAGTACAGCCTTTCGCCGGCTCACCACTATCCCGTCGCCCTCGAGGAGTGCTACACGGCCCTCCGCTATATGGTGGACAACGCTGAGACGCTCGGCATCCGCCGCGACCAGATCTTTGTGGGCGGCGAGAGCGCCGGAGGCGGCCTCGCCGCCGCTCTCTGCCTGCTTGCCCGGGACAGGGGAGAGATCCACATCGCCTTCCAGATGCCCCTTTACCCGATGATCGACGACCGCGACACCCCCAGCTCCCGCGACAACCACAACATCGTCTGGAACACCCGCCTCAACCACTTCGGCTGGAGCCGCTACCTCGGCGAACTGTACGGCACTCCGGACGTCCCCAAATACGCCGCCCCGGCCCGGGAAACCAACTTCGAAGGCCTCCCGCCCGCCTACACCTTCGTCTGCTCCGGCGACCCCTTCTACTCTGAAACTATCGACTACTTCGACCGCCTCCGCCTCGCCGGCATTCCCGCCACCTGCGACACCTTCGACGGCCTCTTCCACGCCTTCGACATCTATCTCCCCCTCAACCCCGCCACCCGCACCGCCATCGAGAACTTCGAAGCCGCCTTCCTCTACGCCCAAACCCACTACCTCGCCCCCAACCCCTGAAGCCTTGGCACGTCACTTTGCCGCCCGACGGCGGCGGGGCCGGGGCGGTCGCCGCCTCGCGGATGCGAGGCTCGGCGGCTCCCGCGGTGGATGGTTAGTGGAGCCGACGATAGAGCCAGTGGCTGCGATCGGGGCGCCACCGCCGAGCATTACGCGGCTCGGCGGTTAGCGGGAGGCGGCTGAGAGCTTTGGAGGGCTCTCAGCCGCCCCCGCTCGCCCGGCAAAGGGCCAGAAGGCCCCAGAAAAGGGGCTAGGTGTGCGAGACGTCCCGGAAATAGGGACGTCTCGTGCAAAAAAGCCCTAAAACGCACGTAACCTGACATTTTATGGGACGTTTCGTACACTTCCAGGCCGCCGAGATTATCTCTAGCGGACGTTGACTCCATTTTGTAGAGAGGTGTCCAGAAAATCGCCTTCTGGAGCAAAAAAAGTGGACACCTATCCCCTCAAATGGCCGATTCCAGCCATAAAGCCCGACAGGTGTCCACAAATATCGCGTACAATGGCGTTTTTGTGGACACCTGTTTCTGGAATGGGATTTGGCCCGGGCAAGCGGGGCCCGCCGAGAGCCTGCCGAACTCTCGGCGGCGGCCCCGCTAAGCGCCGAGCCGCGTAAAGCGAGGCGCTGGTGCCCCCAGTCCCGCCAGACCCACAGCCCCTCGCAGAACACCACCGCACCCGCGGGCCCCACCGAGCCTCGCACCCGCGAGGCGGAGGCCCGCTCCTCCCGCCGCTCTCGGGCGGAAAACCAACTTAAAATATAGATTTAGAAGAATTAACCCTACCTCTCATAAATCAATAACTTATCATGGACGAGTGAGGTGTTTTAATACTTCTATGTAGGGGAAGGGCGCGGAATTCCCGCGTATGTTTCGTATTTTTGTAATCATGAAGAAACTGATAACCCTTTCTGCTGCGGCGCTGCTGCTCGCCGCCGCCTGCAACAGCCAGATTGATCAAAGCACCTGGGCTCCCGCCGAGATCCCCATCCAGACCCCCTGGACCGCCGAAGTTAACCCGGCCAACGCTCACCCCGAATACCCCCGCCCCCAGCTCGTACGCGAAACCTGGGCCTCCCTCAACGGCCTCTGGGACTACGCCGTCACGCCCGCCGACGCCCCCCAGCCCGGCCAGTGGGACGGCCGCATCCTGGTCCCGTTCTGCATCGAATCCTCCCTCTCGGGCGTCGGCCGGCGCGTCGGCGCGGACGAAGCCCTCTGGTACGCTACCACCTTCAAAGTCCCCGCCGCCTGGCGCCGCGGCCGCGTCAAACTCAATTTCGAAGCCGTTGACTGGTCTGCCGAAGTCTATGTCAACGACCGGCTCGCCGGCACCCACACCGGCGGCTACACCGCCTTCTCCTTCGACATCACCCCTTACCTGAAACCCGGCAGAAAACAGCAGCTGAAGCTCCGCGTCCTCGACCGCACCAACTGCGGTGAACAACCCTCCGGCAAGCAGGTCACCAACCCCAGCGGTATCTGGTACACCCCCGTCACCGGCATCTGGCAGAGCGTCTGGATCGAGCCCGTCCGCGGCGCCTCCATCACCGACTACCTCGCCGTCCCCGACCTCGGCCCCGGAACCGACATCGACACCGCCACCCTCGAACTCACTGTCTTCACCGACGGCCCTGCGGACGCCCTCGAAATCGCCCTCCGCGAAGGCTACGACGCCGACAAACCCAACGAGACCGCCCCCGTCGCAACGGTCAAAGCCGTTCCCGGCGAGCCCGTCCGCCTGACACTCGACAACCCCCGGCTCTGGTCCCCGGAAACCCCGGCCCTCTACGAACTCGACATCCGCCTCAAGCAGGGCAACAAGACCCTCGACCAGGTCCGCGGCTACACCGCCTTCCGCAAAAGCTCCGAAGTCACCGACAGCCAGGACTTCAAACGCCTCGGCCTGAACAACGAACCCTACTTCCAGTACGGCCCCCTGGACCAGGGCTGGTGGCCCGACGGCCTCTACACCGCCCCCACCGACGAAGCTCTCAAATTCGACCTCGTCAAGACCAAGGACTTTGGCTTCAACATGATACGCAAACACATCAAGGTCGAACCCGCCCGCTGGTACTACTGGGCCGACGTCCTGGGCATCGCCATCTGGCAGGACATGCCCTCGATCGGCGGCACCCGCGGCGGCCGCTGGGTACAATACAAATGGGCCTCGCCCGAAGACGACCGCAACCTGACCGACACCGCCAAGGCCACCTACTACAAAGAATGGGGCGAGATCATCGCCCAGCTCCGGAACCACCCCTCCATCCTCGTCTGGGTCCCCTTCAACGAATCCTGGTGCCAGTTCGACACGGAACAGGTCGTCGAATTCACCCGGAAAGCCGACCCCACGCGCCTGATCAACTCCGCCTCCGGCGGCAACTCCTACCCGGTCGGCGACATCTTCGACAGCCACAACTACCCCAACCCCAGAATGAAATTCAACTCCGAAGGCCTGCAGATCGACGTCCTCGGGGAATACGGCGGCATCGGCTGGCCCGTCGAAGGCCACCTATGGCAGACTGACCGCAACTGGGGCTACATCGAATACAAGAGCGGCGAGGACGTCCTCCGCCAATACAGCGCCTACGCCGAAGAACTCATCGGCACCATCCCGCAAGGCGTTTCCGCCGCCGTCTATACCCAGACCACCGACGTTGAAGGCGAAGTCAACGGTCTGATGACCTACGACCGCAAAATAACGAAAATGGACGAAGAACAGCTCCGCACCGTCAACCGGAAAGTCATCGCCTCGATGCCCAAATAACAAACCATGGAAACCTATCATCTCAGAAAAACCATCCACCGCCTCCCCGGCAAAGTCATCCACGCCATCCCGATCCCCGAACCCGAGGTCTCCGAAGGCCACGGCGCCCGCGCCCGGATCGGTGAAATCTGCCGCGAGAGCGGCTACAAACAGGTCCTGCTGGTCACCGACCGCACCCTCGGCCAGCTCGGCTTCACCCGGGCCATCGAAGACTCCCTGCAGGCCGCCGGGATCGGCTTCACCACCTACGCCGACATCCACTCCGAGCCCACCATCGCCTACATCGAAGCCGGCCGCAAACTGGCCCTCGAGACCGGTGCCGAAGCCATCATCGCCCTCGGCGGCGGCTCCGTGATGGACACCGTCAAGATGATCGCCGCCGGCGTGAAGATGCCCCACCTCCCGGTGAAAATGCTCCTGCTGAAATTCCTGCCCGTGCCGGGCGGCTCCCTGCCCGTCATCAACGTCCCGTCCACCGCCGGCACCGGCGCCGAAATGACCGTCGGTGCCGTGGTGATGAACGAGCAGGGCATCAAAGGCTCCACCGTACTGATCGGGCTGAACGTCACCCACGTCGTGCTGGATAGCGAACTCACCGTCCACGCCCCGCAGCAGGTCACCGCCGCCTGCGCCGTGGACGCCCTCAGCCACTGCATCGAAGGCGTCGTCAGCGACACCCAGACGGACGAGGAAGATATGAAACTCTCTCTGGAAGGCATACGCCTCATCCTGCAGCATCTCCCCGTGGTCATGCAGGACCCGGAGAATGTGGAAGCGCGTCTGGGGATGTGCCGCGCCGCGATGTACGGCGGCAACGCCATCAACACCCAGCTGGCGGGCTATGTGCACGCCTTTGCCCACAGCATCGGTGCCAAATACCACCTGCCCCACGGCGTCGCCATTTCCCTGATGCTCCTGCCCGTCCTGGAATACCAGCGGGAAGCTTGCCGCGGGAAATACGCCCGCGCGGCCCGCTACTGCGCCCTGGCCGCGGAGGACGCCCCCGAAGAGCAGGCCGCGGAAGCCTTCCTGCAGGCCGTCCGGGACCTGCTGAAGCAGTGCGGCCTGGACCGGATCGACCCGCCCGTGCGGCCCTGGGACCACGATGAACTGATCCCGATGATCGTCGCGGACTCCATCAACTACTCCGCCCCAGTCACCCTCAGCAACGAGCAGATCAAAGAGATCCTGCTGACCGTCACCCGGACCGACCGGCAAGACGCCCCGGCCTACACGGACCCCGTCATCCGGGACATCGTGGCCGCCCAGCGGCGCTTCTTCCGCACAGGCACTACGCTCCCTGTCAGCTGGCGCATCAAGCAGCTCAAGCGCCTCAAGGCCGCCGTCATCGCCCACGCGGGGGAATTCGAGGACGCCCTCGCCGCGGACCTCGGCCGCAGCCGCGTGGAAGCCTACCTCTGCGACGTCGGCCCCATCATCGTCGAAATCAACGAAATGCTCCGCGGCCTGCGCCGCTGGGCCCGCCCCGAATGCCACTTCAGCGGCCTGATGTGCTTCCCGAGCCTGCTCACCAAAGTCTATAAGATGCCCTACGGCGTCTCCCTGGTGATCAGCCCCTTCAACTTCCCGATCCTGCTCACCATCGGCGTGGTGGCCGCGGCGATGGCCGGCGGCAACACCGTCGTGATCAAGTCCAGCAGCAAATCCGCCGCCAGCACCGCCGCCCTCAAGAAATTCTTCGCCGAAGTCTTCCCGTCCGAGTACGTCACCCTCATCGACGGCGGGCACGACGTGGCCGACCTCTGCCTCGCGCAACGCTTCGACAAGATTTTCTACACAGGCTCCCCGGCGGTGGGCAAGCACGTCCTCACCGAAGCCGCCCGGAACCTCACCCCCGTGGCCCTGGAACTCGGCGGCGAGACCGGCAACTGGTGCGTCGTGAGGAAGGACGCGGACCTGCCCGACGCCGCCCGCAAGATCGCCTTCTTCAAACTCTGCAACGCCGGCCAGATCTGCATCAACATCAACCAGATCGCCGTGGCCGAAGAAGTGGCGGAGCCCTTCCTGGAGGCCCTCCGGCGGGAATTCATCCGGCAGATAGGGGAGAGCGCCGAGCAGAACCCCGACTATCCCAAACTCATCACCGACGCCGCCTACGAGAAATGCGCCCGGCTCGCCGATGAGTATCGCGACCGCATCCTGCACGGCGGCACCGGCGACCCGCAGACCCGCCGCTTCGCCCCCACGATCATCTACCCTGTGGGCATCGACGAGCACATCGTCCGGCACGAACTCTTCTGCCCGCTGCTGCCCGTCGTCCCCTTCAAGGACGCTGAGGTGGATGCGCTGATGGAGACCATCGCAGACCGCGAACACCCCCTGGCGATGTACCTTTTCACCCGGGACATCCGCTGGGCCGAGCACGTGATGCGCACCCAGCAATTCGGCGGCGGCTGCATCAACGAAGTCTGCATCCACATGATGGTCAAGGGCGTACCCTTCAACGGCACCGGCCACTCGGGCATGGGCGCCTACCACGGCGAATGGGGCTTCCGGGAATTCACCCACCCGCAGACCGTCCTGCGCGGCAGCACACGCTTCAACCTCCCCCTCCGCGAGCACCCTTACGGTGGCGAAGCGGGGGAGTTGAAAATGAAGCTGCTGAAGCTATTCGAACGCTGAGCCTGGACGGTCTCAGCGGTTGCCTTTGAGGAAGTCTTCCACTTCCTTGACGTTCACCTCGACCTCCGGCTCCCTTTCGGTCTGGACGGGGGTGTTGGCTTCGAGCTCCTGGAAGCGGACCATGTTGTCTTTGACCTCCTGGACTTCGGAGCGGGACATCGTGAGGCGCTTCTTCTTGAATTCTTCCATCAGGCGGTCGTAGGTCGCGTTCGCCTCCTCCCAGTCTTCGGCTGTGTACTTGGGGCAGCGGGCCTCGACTTCGTTCACGAAGATGCGGAACTTCGCCGAGAAGGAGGTCGGGCTGCAGGATGCGGCGATCAGGAGGGAAAGAATGGCCGTCAGGGCCAGGATAGCAAGTCTTTTCATAACTGTTATTTGGGATTAGTTGTCTATTACTTGTCTGCGCAGAGGTTGATCAGGCAGGGCTGGGTGGTGTCGCAGGACAGGGTCCCGTCCTCGGCCTGGATCAGTTCGGCCACATATACGGCGGAGCCCCGGCGGCGGACCGGCTGCCCGGTTTCGGGATCGGTCTCGCGGATGCCGCTGAAATAGAACATATAAGCGTGGCCGTCCACGACTTCCACGTCGGCGTGGTTGCCCCTCATCTGGCCATCTATGCCATCGACGAGGTAGCGTCCTTCCTGCTTGGTCCAATTGTCGAAATCCTCCGTCGTGAAGATGGAGAGCCCCTTCCACTCATCCACGATCATATAGGTCTTCCCGCCCAGCGTGAAGACGTTCGGGCCTTCGCCCCGGGTCTCGATGGAGAGCACCTTCCCCTTGTCGGTCCAGTGGTAGAGGTCCGGGCTGTCGGCGTAGAAGATGGTCTTGCCGTCGGGTTCGTTGTTGTACCAGAGCCGCCAGGTGCCGTCAGGGAGCTGGGCCACGCAGGCGTCGATGACCTTCCGCACGGCCAGGTCGAGGACGGACTCGGTGTGCCAGGAGATGCCGTCGGTGCTGGTCAGGTGGACGATGTCGCGCGGGTGCTCCCAGGTGTCGAAGATGCCGGGCACGTAGGTCAGGTACATGTGGAACTTCCCTTCGTGCCAGATGACTTCCGGGGCCCAGTAGGTCGGATTCGGATCCGGGGCATAGTCGATGTCCGCGTCGCGCAGGTAGGTCCAGGAGGCGCCGCCGTCGCGGGACTCGGCGATGCCGATGGGCGAACCGTGCACGGACTCGATGCCGCCCAGTCCTTCCACGTTGGAGCGCCGGCTGGTGTAGTACATGTAATAGGTCTTGGTGTTGGGGTTGTAGCACACCATCGGGTCGGTGGAACCGTTGTAAACGGGGTCGATGTAGAGCGGGGAGTCGGCCCGGATGCGCTCCGCCTGCTTCGTGCGGGGGCCGCAGGAAACCGCCAGGACCGCCAGGGCGACGGTCAGGAAAGCCAGGGATTTCAGATGCATAAGGCTATCGTAATTGATTCAAGTTCAAAAATAAGCAAAAACCCCCATCAAACCAAACAATCGTAGGCCGTATTCTTCTTCATCGCGTCGAGGATCTTTTTGAAGGCCGCAGGGACCTTCACCAGGACGCGGGAGGCCATGGCTTCGGGCACGCCGCCGTAGAAGGCCTCCGCCACGCCGCCGGTGATACACGCCAGCGTGTCGGAATCCCCGCCCAGCGACACCGCCTTGCGGATCGCATCCTCGAAATCCGTCGAATCCAGGAAACAGATCAGCGCCTGCGGCACCGTTCCCTGGCAACTGTCCTCCCAGCCGTAGATCGGATGCCAGTACTCCCAGGTCTTGTGCAGGTCGTAGCCGAAACGCTCCTCGATGTACGCGCAGATCTCCTGCTTCGACTTGCCCGTCCGGGCCAGGAAAATGGCCGCGGCCGTCGCCTGCGCCCCCTTGATCCCCTCCGGATGGTTGTGCGTGATTTCGGCAGAAATCTTCGCCACGCGCTCCGTCTCCTCCAGCGTATCGAAGAACCAGCCCACCGCGCTCACGCGCATTGCGGAACCGTTCCCCCAGGAACCGTAGGGATGCCGTCCGGCAGTGGACTTGTAGGGGAGTGCGCCATACTTGTCGTCGAACACCCACAGCTCCTTCGGGAAGAACAGCCAACGGTAGAATCCGGTCCCGTACCCGCCCATCGGGCAAGGGCAGTTCTTCGCGAATTCCACCATGCTATCCTCCAGCGCCTGATAGCTGTGCGACGGGTCACGCAGCAGCCAGTCCGCGACCGCCATCGTCATGATGCTATCATCCGTGTATGCGCTCTCCGACAGGAAAAGCCTGAAGTTATAGTCCTTCGTGTTGCAGAACTCGTAAGCCGAGCCTACGGTGTCTCCGGTAAGTGCTCCTAACATAATGGCCTAAAGTTACGCATTTTTATAGAAATCTTCCGGGTTGACGCCCCCGAATCCTGCGAAAGGATCGAAGGCGGGCGGCGCCGGCGTTTTCTCCATATTCCGGGCAAGGTCGGCCAGGGAACGCGTATCCTCCACGAAGAGGACCTGGTCCCCGATGAAACGCATATCGATTTCCCCGAGGCGTCCGGCGCGGTTCTTCGCGATGAGCAGCTCCGCATCGTCCGGATCCTCGCTCTTGCCCATCAGCCCCGGGCGGTTGATGAAGATCACGATGTCCGCGTCCTGCTCGATGGAACCGGAGTCCCGCAGGTCGCTCAGCTGCGGCCGGCCCATCGACGAGTTCAGCCGCCCCACGATGTTGCGGTTCAGTTGCGCCATCGCGACCACGGGGATATTGAGCTCCTTCGCCGTGGCCTTCAGCTGGCGCGACACCTCCGAGATCACCTGCTCCCGGTAGGAGGCGTTCGTCGCGGGCGCCGTCATCAACCCCAGATAATCCACGAAGATAATCTTCACATCCTTCTCGATTACCATCCGCTTGGCCTTCGAACTGAACTCCGTGATACTGAGCGCGGAAGTCTCGTCTATGTAAAGGGGCGCTACAGCCAGCCGGCGGATGGATTGCTCCAGGTGCTGCCAGTCCTTCTGCTCCATTTGTTTCCTGCCGCGCAGCTTCTCGGAGGGGATCCCGGACTCCGTGGCGATGAGCCGGTCGGCCAGTTCCATATCCGTCATCTCCAGGGAGAAGAAGGCAACGGGGATGCCCCGCTCCACGGCGGCGAAACGGGCCATGTTCAGGCCGAGGGCGGTCTTGCCGTGCGACGGGCGCGCGCCGATGATGATCAGATTTCCGGGCTGCCAGCCCATCGTGATCTCGTCCAGGGAAGGGAAGCCCGACGGCACGCCGGTGAGCCCGTGCGCCTCCTGCTGCGCCTGGATGCGCTGCAGGGAACGGTTCACGGCGTCGCCGATCTCCACGTAGCCGGCGGTGATATTGCCCTGCACCGCCTGGAAAACCGACGACTGCGTCTCTTCGATGAGGCGCTCCACCTCGCAGGTCTCGTCGAAGGCGTTCCTGAGGATGCCGTAGCCTGCTTCGATGAGGTCGCGCTGGATGGTCTTCTGCTGGAGGATCTTGATGTAGAAATCGATGTTGGCCGCGCTGCTGACCCGGTCGGTGAGCTCGGCGAGCAGCGCCGGGCCGCCCACCGTCGCGAGCGTGCCGTCGAGGCGGAGGCGTTCCGTGACCGTCACGAGGTCCACGGCCGTCCGCTCGCGGAAGAGGCCGACGATGGCGGAGAAGATGAGCCGGAGCTTGGGGTTGTAGAAGCACTTCTCCTTCAGGGCTTCGACGGCCTTGAAGACGCTCTCGTCGTCGATCATCATCGCGCCGATCACGGCGGCCTCCACCTCCGGCGCCTGCGGGGGCCGGTGCCCCGTCTCGCCCGCCACGGCCGTCAGGGTATCCGCGCCCCGGGCCTTCCGGCTGTTGTATTTGCTGGTTTCCTTGGTCATAATAGGGGGTAGTTTTTCAGCAAAGATAAGCGTTTTGACTGCTGAAAAATGGCATTGTTAATACTTTCCTGATATCTTTTGCGTCTGCTGAAAATCAATCACTTACGCGGTGCAAAAGATGTTCATAGAAATGAACAGCAGGGGAGGCTGTCAGAGGGGTGACAGATCCGCAGGGAATCGGGCTCTGGGGCCGCTCTGCGTGCGGATCTCCCCCTGGAATCGGGCTGAACGGGCGAAAAAAGGGGGGAGATCCGCAGCCAGAAAGCCGCAGAAAGGCGTTTTTGTGCGGATCTGTTGGTCTCACTCTTCATTCCACAAACATTCTACTTCATCAAGAAAGGGTATTCTTCGGTTTTTTTTAGGGCGAGGCAGGTGCCGCGGGCGACGGCCTTGAGCGGGTCTTCGGCCACCTGGAATTTGATGTTGACGCGGTCGGTGAATCGCCTGGCGATGCCGCGCAGCAAGGCCCCGCCGCCGGCCAGCCAGATGCCGTTGCGGACGATGTTGGAATAGAGCTCCGGAGGCGTGCGCTGCAGGACGCGGATGATCTCGCTTTCGATCTTGGTGATGGTCTTGTCCATGCAGGAGGAGATCTCCTGGTAGGTGATGGTTGCAGACATCGGATACGCCGTGGCGATGTTCTTGCCCTCCACCAGGTAGCCTTCGGGCTCCTCCTCGGGCGGCAGTTCCGGAAGGACGGACCCGACCGCGAACTTGATCTGTTCGCCCGTGGTCCTGCCAATGTTGATGTTATGCTGCTGCTCCAGGAAATCCACGATGTCCGTGGTGAGTTCGTTGCCTGCCACGTGAATGCTGGATGACTCGACGATGCCGCCCAGGGAGATGACCGCGATCTCCGTCGTGCCTCCGCCGATGTCCACGACCATGTTGCCGTTGGGGGCGGTCACGTCCAGGCCGATGCCGAGCGCCGAGGCCATCGGCTCGTAGATCAGGTAGAGGTCGTGCGCGCCTGCATGCTCCGCAGAGTCACGGATGGAACGCATATCCACCTGCGTGGCGCCGCCGGGCACGCCGATGACGATCCGGAGGCGTTTCGCGAAAAGTCCCGACCGTTTGCTCCCGGTTGCCTTCTTGATGAAGCCGGTGAGCATCTTCTCGGCGGCATCGTAGTCCGCGATGACACCGTTCATCATCGGGCGGATGGTGTAGATGCGCGGATTGGTTTTCTCTTCCATCAACTGCGCCTCCTTGCCTATCGCCACCAGTTTGCCGGTCTTTGACTCTACGGCGATGATGCTGGGCTCGTCGAGGACGACCCCGTCGTCCTTGAGGATTACTGTGTTGGCCGTGCCCAGATCGATGGCCAACTCTTGGGAAAAAAATGCCATATCAGATTCAGTTACTTTTTTCTTTCATAATAGGCTTTGATCGGCCGGAATTCCTGGCTCCTGTCATCGTGTGTTTTATTGTCTTTGACGCAAGTCAAGTCAGGATTCGATCCCCAGCGCAACGGGATCAGATAGCTGCCGTTATGGGAGTCGGCGAATTCTGCGAGGGTCATCGGGGCGGGGAGTTTCCGCCTGACAAACCCTTTTTCTTTTAAGTACTGCCTGATTACCTGGCTGGAATCCGGCATATCGTGTTTATCCAATCCAATTCGGCACAGGTCGGAGAAAACGCTGTCCCAGGAATCCTCCGTCACTTCGCAAAGCGCCCGAATGACAGGGTCCTCTTCTTCCCCGTCTTCAGGGTCCCGTCGGGGCCCTTCTGTTGAGGATCCTCCCTTTTCGTAGTAAGTCTTTACCTTTCCACGCCCACAATCTCCCGGGTCAAGGACCTTGTTGTCCCTGACACACACAGCGTGGCCGTGCAGCAATAGAAGATAAGACCCATTATGACTTCCAGCAAACTCGGACACGCTCACTTGGGGCCGCAGCGTTCTCTTTGAATACCCGTGTTCGTTGGCATAACGGTCGATGACCTCAAACGAATTCGGAAGATTATGGCAATCGGCTCCTATTCTACACAGATCGCTGAAGACCTGTTCCCAGGAGAGATCGAGCAATCCACAGAACGCCCGGACGACACAATCTCCTTTCGTCCAGTTCTTCGCCTCTCCCGTCTCCTCGTCTGCCGTCCCTGCCGGATTGGGATTGAAATGAGTATATCTGCAGACATAGGACTGTTTCCGTTTCTTTCGGGATTCGTGCTTACCCCTTTCCTCCAGCGACTGATCAACGGTAAGACTGGAGAAAGCGCCGAAAAGGAGTATAAAGATGAGAACAAATAAGATAGCCATTGCTATTTATAGAAAAACGGCAGGTCCGCCCGCCACCTTTCACGCCGTATGGCAGGCGGACCTTGGGTGCCGTTAAGATATTACTTTTGATTCCGAACTTTTAGCCGGCAGGTAAGGATTGACCGAAAGGGAAGCCTCTTTCCTCTCCTTGACCAGCTTCGCGTAGATTTCGTGCATCTTGTCCCGCCCATTGTAAATCAGGGTGACGTACCGGGTCAGGTTCTCCCGTAAACTGGCATTGTTGGCATCGATGGCGGCAATGGCAAAGCGTAAAGTGGGTTCTTCCCAATCGTCGTAGACAAAAGCCTTCACCATGATCAGCTCGTCTGACATCAGATGTGCCGCATGCCGGAACAGATCCATCTCCAGTTCCTCGGGCTTGATGTAGTATTCCCGGAAAATGAAGATCGACGGAAGCCGGTCGGTTTCAACGTAAATAGGGTCACCGGCCGCTAGGAAACGGACCCAATGCTCGCTTTTCTCGGGGACGTACCCGGAAAAACGCACGGCTTCTTCAATACCCTCGAGGGTCACCGGGTCCTCCGGTGCCGTCTGGGAAGCGTGGCTGGCTTGTATGGTCTCCAAACGGCCCTTGAGAACGCCGTTCTCGTTGGCTGTCTTCACATTCCTATCGTTCTGACGAACAAGCAGAAGCAGCAGTGCAAAGCAGAATACTGCCAGGCAGATAATCAGTCCTAACATAGTTCAGTGTTTGATGATGAGTTTGTTGTGCTGGTTGTCGATCGTGATGGTTCCGAAGCGCTCCATCGCGCTCTGGCCCAGGAGCAGGGGAGCCCGCTGGCTCTTCACCACGGACGCGTCCACGTTGCGCAGCACCGCGTCCCCGATTTTCAGTTCGCGGAGCGTGATCGTGGTGCCCTCGCTGATCTGCCCGTCGGCAACCTGGTAGTACCGCTTCCCCTTGATGTCCTTCTCGGACAGGTAGCCATTCTTCAGCATGAAATTGGCCTCGACCGAGGAGATGGTCACGTCGGACGCACCGGTATCGAAGATCATCTGCAAGGGGAGCCCGTTGATGTCGCAGGGAATCTCGAAGGTGCCGCCCGCATTGCGCTTGACGGCAATCTCCGTCACCGTTTCCTCCCGCTCCGGCATCTCCAGCTCGAACGCCTTGAGGTACTCGGCGTGAATGGCTTCGTATTTCGCGATCAGCGCCTTGAACTCCGGCCGTTCGCGCACGGCATCCAGATCGTCGTCCAGCCGGATATGGGAGAAACTCCTGTAGCCCTTCTCGAAGGCAGTGCGCAATGCTGCAATGGAGTCTTCCGGCCGTCCCATCCGGGAATACAGACACGCCTGGTCATAGTAGTTGCCGTCATTCTCCGGATCAGCCCCGATGATGCTGTTCATCCAGTCTTCCGCCTCCTTGTCGCGCCCTAGGAAATGCAGGGCGTACATCCGGCAGCTGTTATCGTTCGCCACGGTATCCACCTGCAGGATGCGCTCGAAGTCGGCAGACGCCTCTGCCTTCTTCCCATCCTCCAGCAACATTTCGCCGCGCATCAGTAAGAGATAGGGATAATCCTCATACATCTCGATGCCCAGGTTATAGTCCTCCATCGCCCGCTTCCGGTCGCCCTTCATCTCGTAGCACCAGCCACGGCGGTAGTAGGGGAAAAACTCCCGGGGAGCATCCTCGATGGCCGAGGAGAAATCCGCGATGGCCGCATCGAGATCGCCGGACAGGCGGTAATAGTCTCCCCGGTTGCAGTAGTTTTCCCAGTCATAATGATCCTCGTTCACCTTGGAAATGTCCGCAATGGCCATTTCATTGAGCCCCAACTCACTGTAGCAGTCGCTCCGGTAGAAATGAACCTGGTCGATCCGGCCGAACTCGGACTCGATCTCATCATAGACCTTCACGGCCTTCGCGTACTTGTACTGCCGGGTATAGAAATAAGCGAGCAGGGCCTCCCAGGAGAGCTTATTCTCCGTGGTCTTGATGTATGTCTTGATGCCGGCCTCGGCATAATTGGGACGCTTGACCAGCAGGTCGATGAGGACTCCAATGCTGGGGTCTTCTTCTTGTTCGTACCATTCCAATCCTGCATCGATGGCCTTGGCTACATCGCCCAGTTTGTCATACGCCTGCATCTTGAAGCGGTAGATCTCGGAGTATTCGGGATCGAACTTCTGGCATTTTTCCAGCAGCTCGACGGCCTCTTGGTACTGCTCGCGCTTGATCATGATCCAGGCAAGACCGGCCATGGCGCTCTGGTCCGCCTCGTCTTCGGAAACCATTTTCCGGAAAACGGCCTCCGCACCCGCCAGGTCATTCAGGTCAAAGATCGCCATGGCATAGTCGAACGAAACGGACTGGGCGTATTCCGGATCGTCTTTCCGGACCAGTTCATAGGCCGTCCTGAAGGATGCCGCGGCACTCTCGTAGTCCCGCAACCCCCGGTAGATCTTCCCCTTCAACCAGTACAGGTTGGAATTGGGAATCTCGCTCTTCTTGGGCTTGTTGACCTTGATGGCGCGGTTGACGTCCGTCAGGGCCAGGCCGTACTCGTGCTGCCGGTACTGCAGCTGGGCGCGCAGGAGCAGCGCCCTTGCGTTGTCCGGGGTCTGCCCGAGCTGCTTGCTCACGAGCTCGAGCGCCTTGGCCTCGTCGTTATCCTCTTCCAGGACCTCGTAGGCCTTGCGGAGGTTGTAGTCGCTTTCCGAGTTGTTCTTCTGGGCGTACACGTTGCAGCCCGGGAGGGTCAGCAGCAGGGCTGCCAACAGGGTTAGGATGTGTTTCATTTGCGTGAAAGTATAAAATGTTGAATGTTAGGAATAGACTGCCTGTTTCCGGGGGGCGGGCCAGCAATCCGGCTGGCTGCTCTCCTCTTCGTCGAACCCCTTCAGCTGGCGGCCGGCCAGCTCCATGGCCCGCCCGAACTCGTCCGCGAGGAGCTCGAAACGGGCGCGCTGCTCCTCGAAGCGGTCGCGGAAGGACTCGTAGGAATCGGCCTGGAAGCTGAGGCGGAAAAAGAGTTCCTCCCGTCCCTGCTCCAGGTACACGGTAACGTCGTTCCGCCGGGCGTTCACCAAGTTCATGGCGATCAGCCGGTGCAACTCGTCCGAGTCGAACCAGTCGAACGGGAAAGAGCCTTCGAGGTAAACCGTCGGCAGCGCTCCGGCGCAGACCTCGTAGTTGAAGCTGTCCTTGTGGATGCTGAACGATTCGAGGGACGAAACGACAGGGGAGTAACCCAGTTCCCGGAGAGCCCGGCCGAGGTCGTTGATGGTCAAATCGTTTGTTTTCATAAGGCGTGAATAATTGGTTTCGCGGACAAAAATACGCCGCTATCGCGAAGTGAATTTTCGCGAAGAGGGGAGGCGGCTCGGGCCGCCAAAGCCGAGGAGCCAAGGTGTGTTGTGCAGTATGTTCTCATGTTTTTTTTGCCTTTCGCGGCAGTACAAATTTCTCAAAAAATGAAGGGTCCGGCAAGGCTTTTTCGGCCCTTTGTATGAAGGCTGTGGCGGGCTGTATGAATGGCCGGCGGGGAACTCGATTCGTACACTATACGTTGATTTCGTACATCCGCAAAAAAACCGATTGACTGCTCCGAAAAAAAGAATTACATTTGTCTGGATTGAAACGCAAGTGAGCAAGACCATCGTCATATCCAAGGGCACGGAATTCTTCCGGATCCCCGCCGACCGCCTCGTTTACGTGGCGGCCGACGGCAACTACTCGACGGTGGTGACGCAGGACAACCGCGAGACGATGGTGTCCCTGCAACTTGGCCAGATCGAGGACCTGATCGGCGACCAACTCGGCGACGAAGGCAGCAACTTCATCCGCCTGGGCCGGGGCCTCGTGATCAACACGGATTTCATTTTCTCCATCGATACGACGCGACAGCGGATCGTCCTGTCGGACTGCCACGGTTGCCACCACGACCTGTCAGCCTCGCGGGAAGTCCTCGTCAAGTTCAAGTCGTATCTGGAGTCAAGCATAAAAAGCCATGATGAATCAACAGAATGACATACGGGACGACGAGTTCCGGGTGATCGGGCAGCACCGGACCCTACCGGCACCTACGCTCAGCGAACCTGGGCGGAAGCGCAAGGTAGGCTGGGTGGTCTTGATCCTTGTCGCTTTGCTCGGAGGAGCCATCTGGTTATTCTGGCCCAAGGGGCCGAAACCACCCGAGGGAGTCTTTGACCCCGTACCTCCGAAACCGACCGCCATCGTCGTCAAACCGAAAGCTCTTGGATCTGCCGTCGACAGTCTGCATCCCGCTTTCACCGAAAAACTCGACACGACAATTAATGATGTTGTCCTGTCACTCTACATTCCGCACAACACGGCTGCGCCGATTCTGACCGTCGGGGCCCCGGACAAAGAAACCCGAGAAGCTGTTTTGGCATTCCAGGCTGCAGATATACGCGCCGACAATCGGGAAATCCTGGGGTCTTTTGTACAGCAAGGGAAAATACTCGCTAAAGGGAGTCCCAAAGCAGGCTACTGTGCTATTATTGACGGAAAGGTCATCGTTGGCGTAGCAGAAAGCACATCACTATTCGAAGAAGCCTCCGAAAAGGACGGATATTTCTTCCGCCAATTCTCTCTGGTAAAGGATGGCGTTCTGGAAGAGAATGCGCAAATCAAGAACAAGACCATGCGCAAGGCCCTATGCGACCGCAACGGGCAGATCTTTGTAGCTGTCAGTGAGACAGATGAGTCTATGCACGACTTCGCCGCTGCGCTGGTTGATTTGGGTGTCGATAATGCCATCTACCTCGTCGGCAGTCACTCCGCGTTTGGCTGGTATCGCGATGAGACAGGCGAGCAGACCTACTTTGGGGTGGATCAGCATCGGCAGTCGTATCGGAATGAGAATTATATTGTGTGGTCAAATGAAAACTAGTATAATAAAGAAATGATACAGACTGAAGCTAGTATTTAGGTCAAGGCTCAGTTCCCGCTTAACGTTTATTCGAGTAGAAGCACTCTAGTTCTACTTCACGAGTCCAAGACCACTCCAATGAGCGATACGATAATAAGAACTCAAACGGGCTGATACGCCAGTATAGCTCAAAAGAATCGGCCTTTCGCGAGCTGACGGATGAGATGTTTGCTGATCGACCTGAAACGAAGATAGAAGCCCTTTAAATCTCTTGGCTATAGGACGACGTTGGATTATAGCAAACAATTATATATCTTTGACATTGGAAGTTATAGCACAGCCAAATAGATTTTACCTGTTTTGAAAAAAAGTGTCATAAGCAAAATCCTTTACGGGGTTATAGCCGCACTTCTGCTGGCGTGTCTGCTGGATATGCCATACGGTTATTATGTGTTTGTGCGTCTTGTAGCATCCGTTGCGTTCTGTTTTTTTGCATATATGTCATATGAAAAAGACGAGATGTACTTCGTCGTTCTTTTTCTTGTCCTTGCTATTCTTTTCCAACCGGTCATTAAGATTCCTCTTGGAAGACCCCTTTGGAACTTGGTTGATGTGGTCGTAGCCATAATGCTTATTCTTCTCCTGATTAAAGCAAAAAGTAGATAGGTTATGAAGCAATTGGTTTTGTTTTTAGTCTGCATCCTGTTTTCTACAACATGCTTGGCCCAGAAGTTCACGGTCAAAGTTGTTTCCATCTCTGACGGAGACACTTTCACGGCCATTAACAAGGATAACCTTCAATTGAAAATACGAGTATTTGGAATTGATGCTCCGGAGAAGAAACAAGCATTCGGAAATAAGTCCAGAGAGTTTTTATCATCGTTGATATTCGGAAAAAGCATCACAATAGACGTTCAGTCAAAAGATGGATATGGCCGATACTTAGCATATGTTTATTCCCCTGAAGGTAAGGATGTTTCTTTGTTGATGATTCATGAAGGAATGGCGTGGCATTTTACCAAATATGATAACAATGGTGTTTATGAGGCCGCCCAAACTCTTGCGAAAAAAGCTAAACGGGGGTTATGGGCAGATCCTTCGCCGGTGGCTCCATGGGACTTCCGATCGAATAAGGGGAAATAAGTAAATGATTAACTGTTCCACATACTTCTTCGAAGAATCTAGACGCGGGTATTCACAGTATCCGCAAGATTATGCTGAAAGCATCTTCAAGTCGTACCGTGATCATTTTGAATCAGATGCTCAAGTTGTAGTTCACAGACAGCAAAATCTTATGTATTATACATATATGAAAAAGCTACCTGGCGATGCTGCAGAATCGTTGTTTGGTCTCTCGGTGGTTTTTAACGGACTGGAAACTATAAGCATCAAATCGCTTTTCAAACTTTTTGAGAAGACCTTTCACCAAATTGTCTCCGAAGGAGAGATCCTAACAATTAATTCAGATGGCGCGATTGCAACAAAAAATATCGTCTTCAGTTCCTATGCTGGGACTTTTAATCGGCTTTCCGATAGTCTCAAGGCTGAAATCGATAAAGGAGAAGGATTCTTTAAAGAAATGAGTGCAGTTGTATACTCCGCGACAGAGGATGATTTCGCAATCGTTCCTTTCGATGAGAAGGAGAGCGTATTTCGGATGAAACTGTCTTCTTATAATAAACTGTTCATTACCAAGAATAGTAATACAACTTCAGCTGAATTATATGGCCTCGCCGTTAGAATCGAGAATCTGAGCGGTCAGAATCATTTTCTGAAAGAACGTATTTCGGAACTCGAAGGCAATGTTCGATCATACGGACGATGGAAGGCCCTCGCTATTGGTTGTTTTTCTATTGTAATTGTTTTTGTGATTAGCTTAGTCTATTGTATTGCTTGTGGCTTCATCTCTGTTGCTTTATAAACTCTGGTTATATGGAATTAATACATTACTTAATAGTCATCCCTCTTATCCTGGTCATCGTTTTTTTTCAGTTAAGGGTATTTTTGCAAGCGAATAATAAAATTGATGTTTTCAGGTCAATCTTTCCGGGGAGCAAACATGCCTATTTAATTAGTAAAGCTAACATTGTCGTAGGTGAAAAAGAGAATAAAGATGACTTGCCTGAAGCAGAACCGGAGTCGGTCTGGCAGGAAGATACAGAAGGGGGTATAGATTCCTATTTTAGGGTTGTTGAGGTCTCTCAGATTTCTGTGCAGCGGAATAATCCGACGATGAATAATATCGTGGACGCCTTGAATATGTATCTTCAGAAGAACAACGGTGCCATCAGTGACTTCGCTCTAATGAAGGATGTTGTTGAGAGATACTGTGGGGCGGAAGAGGAAGAGATAACAGTGATGCAACCCATTCCTTTATATATGGGCTTGATGGGTACCATGATCGGAATCATTGTCGGCATCGGCGTAATTGCCGCAAATGACGGGGTGGCACAGTTGACCAATGTTTCGTCTATGATGTCCTGCGTTGCTATTGCGATGGTTGCTAGTTTAGTGGGAATCGTTTTTACCACGATAATTTCTTGGAGATCAAAGGGGGCGAAAACCCAAGTCGAGTCTCGAAAGAACGAGTTCTATTCTTGGTTGCAAACTGAGCTCTTGCCCGTATTATCCGGCAATACGGTTACGGCATTGTCTCTCCTTCAGGCGAACCTAATGACTTTTAATCAAACCTTCAAAGGGAACATCAAAGAGTTTGATAATGTCTTGGCAAATGTCCGCCAGGTTTCGCGCGATCAAGCTGATGCCCTCGATGCTATCAGCAGAATTGACATCAATCGTGTTGCCCAAGCGAACGTGACGGTATTGCGTGAGCTTCAGAGGTCAACGGGGCAACTTGAGAGGTTCAATCAATACTTGGCTCAGGTTAACGGTTATTTGGATGCTGTAAACGCACTGAATACGAATCTAAATAATCATCTTGATCGTACAGCTGCGATAGAGAGGATGGGAGTCTTCTTTGAACGCGAGATAGAACAGGTTCAGAGCAGAGAGGAGCATTTGCGAGGTGTTGTCGGGAGTATTGATCGGTCGCTAGAACAATCGTTCAACCAGATGGTGTCAGCGATGAATACCTATTTTGCGGAATTAAGGAATCAATCAGGCGCAGAACTTAATACTGTTAGAGATGCGTATGAACAACAGCATCTGGCATTTGTGCGGAAACTTCAGGAAGAACAGGAAACCGTTTCAGCGAAGACTGAAGAACTGAACAGGAAACTACAAGAACTGCAGTCAATCTCGGAAACAAAACAAGCATTCGATACCCTGACAAATGTAACCAGGGAGAATTCAAGAAAGCTTGAGCAGATAACACGGGCGCTGACTTTGATGGGAGGGCCAACATCTTCTTCTCTCTCGGGTGGAGAATCTAGAGATAGTAGGATTCAGGGAATTATCAATAACTCTATAAAGATTGCGGCTCTGATAGCGTTCATAATGTTTGCTATTCAGTTCATCGCGAACCTCATCGTTAAATAAAGATGGCAGAGAAAATAAGCAAATCTTTTTTCTGGGCGAGTTACGCTGACCTGATGACGAGTCTATTCTTCGTCATGCTGATGCTGTTTGTTGTTGCAGTTGTCGAATTGAATAAAAAGAACGTGGAACTCGATAAGAAGAACGTGGAACTCGGGGAACAAAACACGATCATAGAGGGTGAAAAAGAAAAACTGGAGGTTCAGCTTAAGAAGGCCCAAGAAATAGAAAATGCTACAAAAGGCCTGGACCCGGTTTATTTTGAATATATCGGTCCATACAAGAAACATAAACTTAAAATTGATGTTAGTTTCCCTATAGGTGAATCCGATATTAAAAAAAACGTTCCGGAATCAACAAAACAGGAGTTGTATGCTGCCGGGATGAAGATTAAGGAGTTTATGGACTCCACGATTACCATGCATAACGGTATTCAATATTTACTGATTATCGAGGGCCAAGCGTCAAAAGATAGGTATTCCCAAAACTATGAACTCAGTTATAAAAGAGCGCTTGCATTAAAAAAATTCTGGGAAGAAGGATATGATAAGAAAGATCCGATTCTATTCTCTCAAGAGAATTGTGAAGTCCTGATTTGCGGAAGCGGTGATGGGAAACAGAGTGGAACAGGCTTGATGAGAGAGACTAATGAACGACTCAATCAGCGTTTTCTTATTCATATTTTACCTAAACCTGGTATAATCGACGAAATCACAAAACAATAAAGATTAGTATTATGGGACAGAACAACATTTTAAAAATCATTTCGGCGATAGCTTTTATAGCGTTAGCCGCAGTTAGTTGCTGGGCAACCCAGGAATCTCTTCATCTGTTACAACCAGATTGGCCTCAGGCTTTGTGCTGGATTGTGACCGTTGCATTTTTTATTATCGCATCGTTGGGAACGAAACTCATCGTTGATAGTTTGAATCAGAATGTTTATGTAGAGAACAGAGGGAAGAAGTTAATAGGTGGTATATTGATTTTAATTTTTTTCTGGCTGGTTTTCAGTATGCCAACCAACACCCATACCTTTTTCTATCGAAACTCTATTCGTAGCGTAACAAATAGTGATATTTCAACTACAAAGGGTTACCTTGATCAGCTGAGGAATAACACCCTCACAGAGAGGAAGATTCGGGATAAGCAGACCGCGTTCACCAATCAGGTTTGGAGTCTATTTGCCGGACTGGAAGCAGAGATAAAGAATGATGCAAACCCGGGATTCGGCCCGAACGCTAGGCGCATTCTTGCTGATTTCGCAACCCTTCTTGAGGTCCCAAGGGTTGATCCATTGTCCTTTAATGATAGGTCTGAGCAGGCAAGGGCAAAATTGGTCGATTCATATCGGGCTAAGATAGATCTCCTAATGCAGAATAAACTTACCAATATTCGGAATTCTATGATTGCTCCGGATGAAGACACGTATAAGGCAATGGCTTCTACAGACTGGTTAAATCTTGATTTCGCGGAGAATATGATTAAAAGCGGAGACTTAGATTTAAATGACGCTATGGCAATCAAGGAAGTTAATAGCCGTCTTGTTAGTGGATACTCGACCATAAAGACGTATAACAGTTACGTTGAGTTCAACTCTGGTGACAAGGAACAGTATCTTCCAACAGATGAGAATGGTAATCCTAAAGATGCCGTAACGAAGGTCGAAAGAATGCTGAGTGTTTTCGATGTCTGGAGAGATTTCCTAAATGGTAAATATGCAGGGCGCGGACTAATAATCTGGGTTTTGCTTTCAATTCTTGTTGATGTCGGGGCTTTCTTGTTCTTCGATATCGTATTCAAAAAAGATCAGTATACAATTTAAGCTAATAACAATCATTATAATATTATGGCAAAGAAATTCGACCTTGGTGGTGCCCCCATTGAGCCCCAGGCTCCTGAGGCTCCTGTGTCTTTGGAACCAGTGATTGATGCACCTTTTCCCCCTGTTGAAGAGCCGGGTTTTGTGAATGGATTAAATCAAAACGAACTCAGGGATCCTAACAGTATTGTTGTGTCCATTGCCGACCAGGCGGTTCCGATTATCGTCCTCTTCGGCCCTACGGAGTGCGGGAAAACGATGACGCTGATACGAATGACGCGATTCCTTCAGAAATATGGATATAGAGTATCTCCGATCCGATCATTCCGGCCAGCCGCTGATTCACATTATGCTCAAATGTGTGAAGGCTATAACGATCTCGTACACTCTCCGAATGCGGCTGAAGGCACACAGATGATCAGTTTCATGTTAGTAGAAGTCCTTGATAAAAGTGGCAGGAGGATTTGTCAGATTCTTGAAGCCCCTGGAGAATACTATTACAACCCCAAGAAACCAGGAGAGCCTTTCCCTGCTTATGTTAATACCATAATTAACAGCGGAAATCGCAAAATCTGGGTGTTTATGGTGGAGCCGGATTGGCAAGACCCTTCAGACAGAAGCGGATATGTCGCAAAACTTCAAAAATTGAAGAGAGATATGACCCCTCAAGATAGGGCAATCTTCTTATACAACAAGGTTGATAAGTCCAATTTTGTCATCGCTCCGGGAAGAGTCAATATGGCCGGAGTCAAGAACGACGTGGAGAATATGTACCCCGGCATCTTCACGCCTTTTGTCAATTTTAACCCTATTACTAAGTGGTTCAAACCATATCTCTGTGATTTGGTCCCGTTCTCAAATGGTTCCTTCTCGTTGGCAACCAAGCCGGACGGGACAACATATCTAACTTATCAGCAGGGAGTCGATTTGTATCCGCAGATGCTTTGGAATACTATCATGAAGAGAATACGCGGATAACTATATGAATGCGGTTGTCTTTCATGGCGTTCCTCAAGGACACGATGTCTTCGGTGGCGCCAAGGATAATTATTATGAATCTTTCTACAATATCGGCGACTCGTTTAAAGGCGCTAAGACCGTATTTGTTGTAGAGGTCCGAAAGGACGCTTCTGGTTTTTGTTCGTACTATTCATATATCCGACCCCAGAACGTTGTTGCCCATAGCGGAAGAAATGGTTCGTATTTCGGAATGTCTCTGAAGGTTGTAGGGAAGTACTGTACTGATGTCTACTCCTTGTTTCAACTGTTCGATAGGATATATGAAGAGAAGATAATCGGCACAGTAATACAACGCGGAGGCAACTCGGAACAGTACATCATTACTAGTTTTGCTGATGTGGAGTATCCATTGAAAACCATTGCTCAACTGGCGGACAACCAAATTAGAACGAACTTTGAACACGATTTCGAGGATATCGACGATACTTTTACAAAACAATTCGCGTCTACATCTGTCTACTACAATCTGGACGATGTAAACAGTGAAGCCTTCTTCAATGCGACAAGGGTATATGGTAAAGTGTTTATCTCCCCTGAGTATGCCTCTAAGGATGAATTGATCGCGACGTTGTCCTCTTCCGACAAGAAGTATCAAGCGCTGAAGACGGATTTGGAGAAGCAGATTGCAGACCTTCAGAAGGAAAACGCCCAGATTCCGGATCTGAAGAGCAACCTTGTCAAGATCCAGAAGGAAAACGAAAACCTAGTTAAGCAGAACCAGGAGATTCAGAATACAGCGAGGTCATTGATGAGCGCGAAAGCGTCACTTGAGCAGCAACTGACAAATTCGCGACAGGAGTGTGAGCATTTAAAGCATGTTACGAATATAGGCCAGGTCGCAGACCGCCTGGAACCGTCTTTGAACGAGTTGCTTGGAATAATGCGGAGCATTAAACCATCCCAGGCACAGTCTGCAAGACTTAAGGATGACCACGTCTTGGAAGAGCATCGTCATTCTTCTCACAGGCACCACAAAAGCAAGGATCAAGGACTTTTGAGATACCTCCCATTCGTTTTGGTTTTTTTTCTTGCATTGCTGTTAGCTTTCTTCTTGTGGCGCGGAATAAAAAGTGGTCCCCGAATAAAAGCGCTTAAAAAAGAGAATGCGGCCTTAATTGAGAAGAACGAGAACCTTAATAATGAAGTATCTACTCTTCAGGCAGAAATAGGAACTGCTAAATCGCAGGATTTTTTTCGTATTGTTTCCAAGGATGAGAAGTATCAGGATATCTCGTTTGAGATTACAGATGAATCCAGTGCTCCCGTGTTGGGGCCGTTGCAATTAGGGAAGAAGTACATGGTTAGGTGTACAGGCATTGATCAGGAAGGAGAATGGCGAGCTGACGGCTTTACGATAGTTAATAAAAGAATAAATCCTGTAAGTGTTCAGGTTATCAAAGCGGATAGAGGAATACTGTCCTTCTATATCAAGAACGAGAGAGCGATAAGCATAGAGTATCAAGTAAATAACTGATGGTTCGATGTTTCGAATAACTTCAAAAATAGTTGCAGTTCTTTTTGTCTTCCTCGCAGTTCTTTCCTGTGGAGAGAAAAAGAAAAAGGTTGTTATCCCGTATGTCAGCTATAGTAGCGATACTGCGTCTGACTACGGGACGATCGATATCCCGTATAGGCTTGAGTCCGGAGTGAAGTATGTACAAGTCAGAATTAACGGCCTTAGTACGGATATGATTATCGATACGGGGTGTTCAATGACTTTGATTTCTGTGCTCGAAGCTCAGCAATTGTTGAAGAGGGGGCTCCTTTCGAAAGAGGATTTCTTGGGAACGACTGAATCGGTTATCGCTAATGGGAGTGTTGTAGAAGATGCCGTTTTTAATATCCGAACGTTAGAACTGACTGATGGTAACCGGACAATCGTTTGCCGGAATGTTATGACTCAAGTATCATCTAGTACCGAAGCTCCGGTTTTATTAGGAAATGGGGTCCTGGACAGGGTCGCGTCATATACCGTGGATAATGATGCGGGTGTAATACGATTTAAACTCAAGTAATCATCAATTGTTTTTTGCTGTAACCGCTTTGAAAAAGGATCAATCTATTACCACTCTTGCTTTATTGATTCTTGTTCTATCTAGTTGGGGCCTTATGGATCTTCATAAACGCCCCAACGCTGCGGCCATTGATTCAGTTTGTGATAGTCTAGTTGCCAAATCAGAAGATGCAGGTTTATGGGCGGAGAGCCTTCACCATTCGTGGATTGATGTCAGTGAGGCGTCATATCCTCTAGAACCCCCAACACCAGAAAGAGTTGAGGAATGGAAGAGGTTCTTCTCTTTGATTGAAGACCAGGAGTCACAGTCTGATCATTTTATTAAGACTAGTTTTAAAACCTCGGAACAATATCTTGCTGTTCAAGACTTGATGGAAGTGTGGCTGTCACAGGCGCCGGAGTTCAGGGAGGATATAACTCTTTGGAGATTACTGCAGATGGATACGACAGCAACGCATCTTTCCGTCTCCGGGAAGGTTTTTCATATCCGGGATCAAATAGATAGTTTATTGGATTTTGAGGCGAGGATTAACGTCGATATGTCCGATCGTGCCTTTCTACGTGAGCAGTTGTATGGATTTTATGATGATCTGGTTCTAAAATGTATCCTTCAGACAGTCCCGAGCAATGTCGGGGTCGAATTAAAGAAAGAGCAGGAGGCGTGGTTGGCATATTTTAATAGCGCGAAGAAAACGTTGGAGACCATCAACGACCCTAGTGGATTAGAGTTCCCGCAAGGGCTATATGCTTTTTGTGTGGAGAATCACATTCTGCGTAGACTGTCTCAGGAGGATATCCTTTTATTTCTATATCCTGAGGACGAGGCTATTTCGATAGACCGAAGGGTTATGTCTACGATATCGGATTTGAAAATCGCTGTAGAGTATCAAGACATTATTACTACCACCAAGGAGCATCTTGCTGCCCTGGAGAGAGAGCAGGAGGACTGGTTCGCGTGGATGACGACCCGCAAGAAGGTCTCATCGTTGTTATCTGCTGATTTTGGGGAGGTGTATGATTACGCTACACACTTGGTGCGGGTAGAGAAAATGCGGCAAATGAAAGAACAAAATAGTTTGTTTTTGAAATAAATTGGCTGGATTCGACTCCGAAGTGCAACGCGTTGAAGTCCTACATCAGATATTTGCGGTAATATGCATAGAAGTGCCAGAGGATGTGATACAAGCATTTGACAAAGGAGCAGCGATACACGATAGAAGTATTGCTGTAGACACCAATGAGCTTAAGGAAATAGGAGTAGTGATTGGCGTCAGTACAGGTGCGGTGAACCGTTAGGTCCGAAGGATCTGCGACATATGTGGATGCCACCTACGCTGAAAGTGAATGGAAGCATAATCACAGATCTTGTTTGTCACACGGTAACAGGACACCTTCGGAATACAGTTAACAATTATTTAACTTTGACTTTCGAAGAGTGTTGCACATCTAATTAGAATTTACGTATTCGCCTTCTAATTCAAAGTGAAAACAACTCAATTACTCTCCGCAATTTGTCTGCAGTTTTGGAAAATGCTAAATAAGACATCTTCAGAACAAGTATGCTCATCGAGGTTCCATACGAAGAACCATGTAAAGCAACGCTTTGTCGTCTCTTCTAAATCATCACGCAATTGGTTCAAGAGCAGAGGAACTTCGTTCACCGTTTCATATGCTTTACGCTTATATGACGGAGGGCCGATATAAAAAGCGTTAGTGTGGATTGTGATACTGTTCCTAATATACTCCAGTTCAACTCCATAATCCTGAACATAATCGCCAAACATATCGGTGACTAGGCGGATGCTATACTGATAACCGCTTCTATCTGCGCGATAGTCTACGCCCTGAACATATTTCTCGATTGTCTTCAAGATTTTGATAAGCCGTATCCATTCGAAAAGAAGCTTCGATTTCGCCGAGATATTGACAAGATCTCCAACTTGCCCCCATTCTCCGGCGTGCCATTCTTTGTGATTATACTTCAAAGAATTAAGCTCAATCATCATTTTACTCATAGACGAGTAAGGTCTGATGTCAATTTCAGGCATATGATTCATGGCAGATAAAGATTACCAAGGTTTATACTTAGGAGAAGACTTCATGATACGATTCTTTCTTTGCAAATCCTCCATCCAAGCACGTTCACGATCAAACTTGGAGAGCATATTAATACTATATGTTTTTTCATCTACAATACGAATTCCTGCGACATCATCTTCTTTGTCATATTGAAGATAGTCGCCGGTCGGGAGTCGATAGTACTCACTGGTCTTTTCGTATTGCTTGGTCGGCGCTTGCGGATTCTTAATTGTTATATCCCAAAATTCACCTTCAACCGAATCAAATCTTCTACCATTCACTTCCCAGATATCGTGAGTGCGGCCAATATTTGAGAATTGTCCATTTATATATTTGGACATGAATGCCTCATTCATGGTCTTGTCGTTTTCTGCATCCTCGCTTCCGTCAAAAAAAATACAGCAGGACGTCATTACTTCTTCATAATAATCCCAGACTTGATGCAGATAGATATATCTGTTCAATTTAGAGCTCCATTTCCTAAAAACGTATAGCCACGGGAGAATGTAACGTATTTTTTGTTTGTGAACTAATTCAAATCCTTGCGATCTGCGCAGTTCCTCAACCTGCGGTCCAGACAACCCAAGGCCGCTTTTCAGGTCAGTAATTACAAACTCGCTCTTTGGCCCGTTGATAAAATTGCCGGAATTTGGATCAAATTGTAAAGGCGCCATATTATAATCTCTTTAAGGTCCGTTTTCAATAACAATATAAGCAAAAGGAGATTACATACCTGCCTTTTTATCAATAGTGTTTTGCAAAATGGAGAAAAGCATATCAAACTTTAATTCTGCAGACGAATTGTCCTGTGTGAGTAAATGAAGGAGATAGTTCTTTTTTGAATCCTCCGATATTGTCGTTTTTGAAGACAACTCGTACACCTGGAGTTCGCATAAAAACGCAGGGATAAGATTCTCTTTGAAAATCTTACCAATCTTTACAAGATACCTTGCATAATCGATGGCAAGTCCCGCGAAAACAGTTTCCGTTAACTCTGGCCATACAGCAATAGAACCTCCTGCAGCATTGATAGAGAGATTCATATTTCGTGATGCACGATAAAACTGTATTATTTCCAAAGTCCCGATCATAATGTATTTGATCTTATCCTCGGTCAGTTTCTTGGATGGAGCAGGACCTTGTTCAAACATTCCACTCTGCGGATTAAAGTGCATTTTATCCATGTCGCTTGGCATACTGAAAAGATTTAGGCGTTATAAAATTCTAAGGTATCATTTACACATTTTACATGTATAGGAGAATCCTTGGAGATATCGGAGGCAAGTATTCTCATCGTAAGTTCGTTGATGAAATAATCATTTATAGCCCTTTTGATTGGACGAGCACCGTATTCGGGAGCATATCCTATATTCGATATAAACTCGACGACGCTATTATCGAATTCAATTTGAATATTATTACTGGCCATCTTGGCACATATGCTACTCAATTGCAGATAAGTAATGCTATCAATAACTCTCTTGTTGAGGGGAAGGAACATAACAACCTCATCTATTCTGTTGATGAACTCAGGGGCCACCCTTTCCTTCAACATTTCAACAACGCCACTTTTTGCCTGTTCTATTCTCTTTTCACTACAATCAGATCCGACCAGGAAATCGGCAATAGACGATGCGCCCATATTCGAGGTCATTATTATGATAGTATTCTTGAAATCAACGGTTCTGCCTTGACCGTCTGTCATACGGCCATCATCCAAGACTTGCAAAAGCGTTTCGAACACTTTGCTATGCGCCTTCTCGATTTCGTCAAGAAGAATCACACTATACGGCTTCCTCCGAACGGCTTCTGTAAGCTGACCGCCCTGATCGTAACCAACATAACCTGGAGGAGCTCCAAATAGCCGGCTAACGCTGAACTCTTGCTGATACTCACTCATGTCGATTCGGATCATTTGCTCCGGACTATTAAACAAGTAGTCTGCCAACGTCTTTGCCAGTTCCGTCTTGCCGACACCGGTTGTTCCAAGGAACAAGAATGACCCAATTGGTTTTCCAGGATCACCAAAGCCCATTTTATTCCGCCGAATAACCTTTGAGACAGCTGATACTGCGACATCTTGACCAATAACTCTTCTTTTGAGTTCATCCTCTATATGGAGCAAGCGTTCGGCATCGTTCTCGGACAATTTGTTGACAGGAATGCCAGTCCACAAAGTGACCACCTTGCGGATATCGCCCTCATCCAAACCATTTTTCAAAAGAGGGCTCTCAGATTCTGATATCTCCGCCAAAACCGAATTGATTCGTCCTTTTATGGCTTCAATCTCATTCTTGGTGGATACCGCCGCTTCATAGCTACCATTAAGCTGTTCGGATTCAAACCGAGCCTTTTTGGATGAAAGTGAGTCTTGTAATCCCTGGAGCTGCTCAAAGCGACGCCTTTCTGTTACCCATTTCGCATTCAATGCGTTTTCCTTCTCACGGAGATTAGCAATTTCTTCTTCTATGTGAGTCAGATCATGAGCCACATTATCTTGCCGCAAAGACTCACGTTCCATCTCTTTAGAACGAATCTGGCGAGTTAAATCATCAAGTTCGGTCGGAATTGAGGAACGTTCTATGCGCATTCGCGATGCGGCTTCATCGACAAGGTCTATTGCCTTATCCGGCAGGAATCTGTCAGATATGTAACGAGCCGATAATCTTACAGCTGCAACTATAGCCTCGTCAAGAATTTTAATTCGATGAAAGGATTCAAATCGTGGCTTGACACCACGAAGAATGGTAATCGCAGTATCTATATCTGGTTCATCAATGACAACCTTTTGGAACCGGCGCTCAAAAGCCTTGTCACTTTCGACGTACTTTGTGTATTCTTCAATCGTGGTCGCACCGATAATCTTAATCTCACCTCTAGCCAATTCAGGCTTAAGAATGTTAGCAGCATCCATTGAGCCACCATTGCCGATAAGCAAATGAATCTCGTCAATGAATAACACGATATTCGGATTGGATTTGGCGTCATTGATAACTGCTTTAAGGCGTTCCTCGAACTCTCCGTGCTGACTGGTTCCAGCAATTAAAGCAGCTAAGTCCAAAGAAAACAGCCTTAGTCCCATAAGCTCAGAAGGGACATCTCTTCTAAATAAACGGCGAGCAAGTCCTTCAACAATTGCCGTTTTTCCCGTCCCCGGATAACCGACTAAAATGGGATTATTCTTTGTCTTTCTAGATAAAATCTGAAGGACTCGGCGTATTTCTGCATCCCGGCCAATTACGGGCTCTATCCTGTCTTCTTCCGCAAAAGCGGTAAGATTGCGGGCGTACTTTGATAAGGCCTCTAACGATTCGTTGCGTGGCGAATCATTCTGATTCGAGTTTTGAGAACTGCCTCCTCTGAATGATATGATTGACGAAAGAAGTTTCGTCTCTGTAATCCCATGTCGTACCATAATCTCACGAATGGGATTGTCGGCGGAGAAAAACGCACCGAAAATATGCTCTGCGGCGACATAGGAACTGGATGTATAACGCGCAAGGTCAACTGCTTTTGAAAAAACTCCTTGCAGTTTGTTAGATACCTTAGGGGCAGATGTCCCAACGGGAGGAATTGCAGCGACTGCTTCACTCACCGCCTGGCAGAAAGAGATACGGTCAACTCCCATATCCTGCATCAAGAAGAAGAACATATCCTTCTCTTCCTGAATAATTGAAACCATCATAACCTGTGGTTCAATATACTCATATCGGCATTCTTGCGAGATGTGTTGAGCTCTTCTTATTGCTCTGCGTGCGTGTTCAGTGAACGAAGAATAATCGAATTCCATATCGCCGTTTCAGTTACAGGTTTTACAATTCCAAAGTGACATCTCCGAGGTCGTCTACCTGAGGCTTAAAACCGCCGACGCCGCTGACATCCAACTCGACATTATGAGAGCAAATTGCGCAACCCTCATTACGGGGGACGTTGACCCCATACCACCTTATGACTGTTCTATTCTTCCCTGCTTGGAAGAAAGGATGCCACTCCTTATAGTTCTTTTCCCTTCGATTAGCCCAAATATAGCAATCGTAAACAAGATCGTCTTCAAGGGAATTGATGCCTGAGTTAAGCCCACGGGACAATTCCAGCAATGAGATTTTGACCATCAGGTTACATATAGGCTGAATGTCCGATGATAATCCAACTTGTACGATAGCATTTGCATCCTCGGCGCTGACGTACGCAGGAATCCGTCCATCGCCTCTTGCAGATTCTACATTTGTAATTTCTTCCGGGGGAAGAAAGTCGGCCCCTATTAGACAACCATAGCAAGGCCCGCCAGGACGATATCTAAACACATCTCCTCCTTCAGCACGAGTAATCGCTCGCCCAAAAATGCCGATTTTTTTATGACGAACCAATGCTTTAGATATATTATAACGACTAGCGTTGTTGTCAGTGGCGCAAATCATAAGATCAGCATTCTTCAACTCTTTCTCAAGCAGATAAAGATGTTCATTGATGTTTACCGGGTACTTCTTGACTGTTGCGTAAGGGTTCTTCCCAAGAATAGCATCCTCAATCGCATCAGTTTTTAATCTACCCAATTCGTTGGCGTTGCATGTATGTCGAGACAGGTTATGGAGTTCGACCCTATCAAAGTCAAATAATGAGAACACTCCAACACCTGCTTTTGCCAATTCTATGGCAATTTGGGAGCCGAAACTGCCTAGCCCCACTATAATCACCTTCTTCTTGCTCAGAATATCTAATTCAAGAAGGCCTTCGTTTCTTGAATAAAGGTCTTCTTGGGAAGGAATATAGACATAATCTTTTTCAGAATAGCCATCAGAAGTCCTTTCGAACAAAGTGGCGGAAGCTATGTTCTCTTTTGTTGCTACTAAGACCACAAATCGAGAGTCCCCCTCATAGGTAGAGACAGACGAGGCCCTTGAGAAAGAAACCTTTGACAAATCACCGAAGCTGTGCTTGAGAGGATGGAGATGGATATGTACCACGCCTTCCCCTTCCCACTCGTATGCGTAGGCATCTAATTCCTCCACCGTGGACGCCGCAAAATTAATAACGTCCTGGTGATTAATGTATATGATATCTGCCATGTTGCTGTAAGCAGAATCAAGCGAATCCATCCTTGGAGAAATTGTCAACAACGTGACCTTCTTGCACCGGAGCGGAGACATCGACCATCGTGAAATCTCCGGTCTCCGGATCAAAGACCATTTTCTTCATCGCGCCACCATCATAAATTGACTTCGCACCGTCGGCGATAGTTTGTGCGGATTGTGCCATACTCAAATTGATTATATATAGAAATTATGGAAAAAACGTTTTTATAAAAGGAGTAACTACTATTTCTATTTCCTCTTCGTTTTCAATAGTTTTCTTTTCGAACTCGTTCGTTTGAGGATTATAAACAAGAACGATATCTCCTTTTTTTCTTTTTTCTTTATATGGTTTGTCTGGTAAAGCCATATCAAACATTGTAAGATTTAATGGGCATGAATGAGATAATAATCCAAATTGTTTCCCGTTGCAAGGTGTGCCTCATACGCTTCTATCCATAATCTGCATTTTACATAAATGCGATATAATGAAACCATCGGAGTCCAGGCATTTGTGCCGTAATGACAAATCCTTGTCCACCCATTCTTAGATGATAATGTATGAAGAGACGCACTTGGGTGATCCATATTGTTCCCGTGATAATCCTTCAGCATCTTTGTAATATAGACTTCAGGGATCTGCTCGGGGAATTCTTTTAGATCGATGTGCAGAGTATATACCTTGCCGGAATTGCTTTTCGCGGCTATACGAAGGTAGGGTTCCGGAGTGCCTATCCCGACAAATCTATATGCGTTCTCGGGGAAATGCTCTTGGCAAAGAACACCTTTTTCCAATTGGTAGCGTTGCTGGTCAATCATATCGTGTGAATGCTTGAATAATAATTAGCGAATGAAGAAAATATGTCGTTGGTCAGACTCCATTCGGGGCATCTCAACGACTGAATAATTCCATTCTGGATACGTTTAATATCGGGCGCGGTGTTGGGAAAACCTTCACCGAACATTATGTCCTCAATAAAAGAGTCGCCTTGTGATAGAATATGGACGTATCGTGAAGGGTCCATATTGACACTTGTCGATAGGGACGAATTACGACTGGTTATATAGTCAAGAATATCTTTTAAGACTAAACGATTGGTTTTTTCATTCAACCAATACCCATCGGGATATGAAGGAACGCTCTGCGACGTCACCGTGGTAGGGCGAGCTATAGCTTTATACGATGCTTTTCTTGTTCTGGGCATCTGAAGGAGAACCCCTAATTGCTCGTCAATAACCTTGCGAAAAGGACTCTCAAGATCATTTATAGACCACTCCGCACGCGAGTACTGCCTATTGTCTACGAAATTGAAAGCGTTCAGAGTGGAGTATTCATTCGTGCAATTACCGATACAGCAAAGAAATCTGTGCAGATTATGATTGCGAATGGTGGTGAACATAGTTTGAGCGTCATGGCCGCTGGGTTGCGCCAGCCCTAATTGATGATGAGAATGCCATTCGCCGATATGATGAAGGCCGAAATGATCAACGATGACACTTCCTACCTTATTTAGGTATTCTGTATCCTGGTTGAAAAAAGTAGATTGATGATTCGCGCTAGGACCAGGGCCAATTGCGTATAGAACCACGGGCGTACCGGAAACAGACCAAAACCCAAACAATTCACCTCCGGTTTCAATGTTTGGATAGTCGAGGATACACCTAGAGATAAAATCCATTTCACTTTTATAAATGATGGCTCGATTTGAAGAAGTCAAAGAGAGATCTTCAACGAATACCTTGGGGAGTGGGCTAATCTCAGAGTTAAATACGGACTGTTTCTTCTTCTTCCTTGCCCACCACAATGACTTTTTATGATGAGTGCTCTTCATAAAAATAGAACGCTAAATGTGAAGACAGAGTATTCTCTAATTGAAAGAGAATACCGGAAACTATTAATTATGTAGGGTCTTAACATATCACAAATATAGAAAAAGTTTCTGTCTCATAAAGAGAAAGAAAGCTGAAATATGTTAGATTCCCTTTTTAAAGGATGTGTCGCTTACGGAGGATGATAGCCCAACAGATCGGTAAGCCTCCACTAAAAGACGACTTTTTTTGTTATTGACACCAACTTGGCCAATATGGTTAAAGTTGAATCGTTTTGGGACAAGTTGGATTTAGTTCGTTTTCCTCGCCCAGCGATCAGGCAGGGGTTCGTGGATGGCGCGGGATCTGTCCCGGCTTCCGGGATTTGCAGGAGGACAGGGGCTCTCGGCGAATCCACCGCGTAATCACCGAGTTTAATTCGACGAATAGTTCCAAATAGATACAAAATAGCCTCCCCGGGGAGGGGGAGGCTGGGGGTGGGGTTGGTGTATCGATCGTCCGTTGATCAATACATCAGGTAAAATGCATACTCGGTAAAACGATTATTAGAGCCATTCGAAATTGTCCTTCCCGGCGCCTAGCTCGAAGTGGTACTTGACGATGCCAAGGTCTATCTTGCTGTAGCCGACCATCGAGAAGAGCGACCTGGCCGTGACCGAGGGAACACGGTCATAATCTTTGAAGCCGAGATACTCGATAAAGAACCTCTGCTGGTTGACGGCCGTCGGCGCCAGCAGCGCCGCCTCTATCCCTTGGTTGAACCACTTCGGGGTGAGGTCGCTCGCGTTGCTGATCTCCTTGGCCGATTTCGACCTGTGGGCCTTGCCCTGGGTCTGGCCGTATCCCAGCGAGATGTAGCATACGATCTTCTCATCTTCCGCGAGCTCATACGTGCCGGGAATCTTGCTGTAGCTCAATCCCACCCAGCAGGTGTTGAGCCCGAGGGTCTGGGCAAGCAGGACAAGTTGCTCCCCGTAGTAGCCGACCTTCTCATCAAGATCTTCGCCCTTCTTGCCGGCCATGATGAAGTAGTTCTTCACGCCGGAGAAGGCACCGTAAGAGAACACGCCGCTGGTTGATTTGAAACCATTGAAGGCCTTGGGTTCGTCCGTCACAAGTTGAACGTGCAGTCCGGCCTCCTTGTTGATTTCCCGCACTTTGTTCCGGAGCGTCGTGAGGACATCCTCGGGGATGGGCTCGTCCGTGTATTTCCGGACGGAGTGGCGGGCTTCGATTGCTTCGAGCAGTGTCATATCGTGTAGATAATCTATGTTGCTAAGTTACGACAATCGTGTGACAATACAAAAAAGCCTCCCCGGGGAGGGGAGGCTGGGGTTGGGGTAGTCAGCACGTGGGAGTTAGATGTGATGGGACTGTAAGGTCCGTTGGTGCGCTGTGCGCTTGTGCAGCATCCTGGGCGTGACAATACTCATACAAAAAGATGAAAGCTCAAGCCCCGTCAAGCGAGTAGATCCACGTGGGACAACTACATAGGTTCGGCTTAACCGCCAGCCGAAGAGGTCATGCTCGCCCTACCGCAACCCCTTTATAGCAGTTCGTTCGTCCAGTTGGCTTCCTGCAGGCGCAGGTCCAGTTCGCGGTATTCCTTGGACATCGCGTCGATCTGCCGGTGCAGTTCCTCCGCGTTGACCGCCCGCACGAAGCGGACCTCGTTGCGCGAATAGCGCTCGGCGCGGATGACGGAATTGGAATAGGCAGAACGGTAGATCTGGAGCTTGGTGGAGAGGACATCCCGCGTCGCGATCCATTCCGTCAGCGTCTTGCCGGCGACGACCGTCTGGCAGTTGGTGTTGTTGATCCGGACGATCAGGTCCTGGAGCTGGGGTAGGAGGCCGTTCAGTTCCGCGAACAGCTTCTCCGGCTTCTCCGCGGGCTGATCACCCTCCTGGACCTTCACGTTGTGGTTCAGGGTATCCTTGAGTTGTGCAATGCGCTTCTGCAGGTCCGAGCGCAACTTCAATGCTTCTGCAAGTTTCATATTCGTTCCTCCTTGGTTGTGGGTGCAAGTGGTTAGGTTTTGCAAATATAATCATTATTTTGGCAGGGAGGATATACTGCGGCTCAACCAAACACTGTGACAGATCCGCATGGAATCGGGCTCTGGGGCACGTCTGCGTGCGGATCTCCCCCTGGATTCGGGCCGGAAGGGCGGATAATGGGGGGAGATCCGCAGCCAGAAGACCGCAGGAGGGTGTTTTTGTGCGGATCTGTGCAAAAGGGCGTTGCTCATAAGCAAATAGAGGAAGAATCTAAAAGATTTCTTACATTTGTGAGAACACACGATCCATGCAGCGCTTTTACTACAGCGATACTTTCGCGAACTTTCTTTCTCAGGATGAGGAATACATCCTGGGCTGTATGGATGTGGTCAACGAGTTCGACCTAACCCTTGAGCAGCGTGGCGCCTGGGTGGAGGAAATTCCCTTGATGAAAAAGGTTGTCGCTGCACTGCCTAGGAAGGGACAAATCCTCTTCGAATACACCATCCCGCGACTGGGCAAAAGAGTCGATGTCATCCTCCTCTACAAGGGTATTGTCTTCGCCATCGAATTCTGGAGAATCCGCTGTAAACTGACCCCCTCATTCCGCTCTTAATTGACCCCCTAATAATCTTCTTTTCATCAAAACGAAAAATGCAGGCAGCACGGATGAAAAACCGCACTAGCCTGCATTCTCTTTAGGATTTCCTCATCAAGACCAAGGGGTCACTTTCAATCGGAACAGGGGGTCAGCTTGAAATCGGAACAGAGGGGTCACTTTGCTTCGGAATTTCCAACATCTGAGGTTGATATCTAGTTCTCAGCCCCTAACCACCTAGTTGCTCCTCGATGGTTCCCGGTTGGGCGTCGCGGCGTCAGAGGTTATCAACCTTGTATAGGCTCACCCTTTTGCCGCCCTGCCCACGAGCCTGTGCAAACTCATCAGATTGCATTCCATTGCCAAGAAACCACAAATTGAAATAATGGGCATTTATCTATTCTTCATAGATGTAGTGGATCATACGGTCCACTTCTTCTTTGCGTCGTGTTTCGGCTTCTTCTGAATCCCACTTGGTGTAGTTCTTGCCTATTCGCTTAATTGCCAAGTATTTGCTATCTTGATACCGTTCGCGTTTAATAGAGAAAACAGCATCTTGAATAGACCTATTAATATCGTTTTCCAAGAAGGCCAGGTTACCAATACTATTCTGTAAAGTCTCATCCATCGTGACACTTATGTCCGCTGTAGCATGGATGTGCTCAACGTCGAAGTGAGTTTCAAAAATATTGGAGATTACGCCTTCTGCGTTCAAATACCGTTCTTCTAGATAAGTTGACATCGAACAGATCAACTTTTTTCTCTTATCATTGTCAGTTATGAAACCGGACAAAGTATTCTTTAGCCACTGGTGATCCGTGCCATCTATTTTGGTCTGAACCGTGTGAATTAAAGCTCCTGGATCATAGCCCGCCATCATTTTGAGTAATCGCGACACGAAATCATTCATCTCGTACACTTGTTTATAGCGAATTACACTGAAAAAGAAGAACAATTTGTTTAAACGTATAAGCAAATCCTCAAGTTTTGCGTAGCAATCGTTTGACTTCCGATAGAAATAGAGGAACTGGAATAGAACGAGCCAAACGGAGCGTTGATAACGCGACCAACATATTGACTGATTAAAAGCGAAGGTAGTTTCAACGGAGCGGAAGGAATAATCCGCATAGGCAAAACGAACTTCAATTATCTCCTCGATTTCTTTCAGACTGATTTCAAAACCGGGCTTTGATATTGCCTGACCAAAGAACTCCCATGTCTTAATCCCTAACAAAGTGTCAAAAAGGCGTTCGAAGAATGTGTCCCAACCGAACGCATAGAGTGTATTATTCAGACCGTATTTTGTAACCAGAACGTTTTTGTAAATATCCAATACTTCGCCAAATCCTGTTACCCGTGAACCATGTTCTTTGTTCCTTTGGTCCAGCAACTGGTACACGGCCTGTATTTTGTCAAAAGCAGACTCGTCTTCTCCGTTATAATCTGTCAAATACTCGTACATCCTGATCTTGAATAGGTCTGCCCCATTCAAATCAAGCCCTGTGTTGTTAATTGTATTAAAGATTTGAATTGTCTTGGAAAGACCGGCTGCAGTCTCGATGATGACAAAGTATAAAGAATGCAGTATGTAGTCGCAGAAATTGTCGATCTTAGCTTCAAAGTCAAATTTATCATCAACATTCTGAATCTCGTTATAGTATGTGTTAACGATAATTCTAGCATTTTTGAAGTAGACATTCTGCTCATCGGCATTTTCGGAATCACCCAAGTAAGCTGCCAGATTCTTACTTTGGACTTTGTTTACGTGTGTTTCCAGCCAAGAGAAGTCCATTGATGCCAGTTTCTTTGTTTGCGGATATATCCTTTTTAGCTCTTTAAGAAAGAGTGTTAACGTAGTTATACGCTGTTGGCCGTCAATAATATCCTGTTGGATTTCTGTCGTACTGATATTCCTTTTTTCAGACAATTGCATGGTCCCAATGAACATTGGCTCTGGATTGCGTGCGTTGCGTTCTTTCCCAAGGTAGTTGTTAACAATGTCTACAATGAACTGGCCAATTTGTTCCTGTGCCCATTCATAAGGTCGTTGATAAACAGGTACAATATATGTGATATGCCTATCTAGTAACGATTTATAGGACTCCTGGTGATTTGAGAGAAGAGTTGAAGTGTATGATGAAATGGCAAATTTAGGAACCGATTTCTCATAATAATCCGTCAGTAAATGGCCCAATTCATCATTCACCCTACAGAAGGAAGAACGTTTCATATAATAGAAAGCATTCCAATCTTCTTTCCGGATGTCATGTATCTGGACCTTAACACCAACTGCCCAGTCTTTATTCTCCTGGAAGCTAAAGTCCTGGTAATCCTTCTTAGTTACAATGATTTCTTTGAGATTCCCAATGTAATCGGGTGCACTAACGGCCTTGGCTACGGCTACTATTTGATAGCCATCAGCAATAGCAAAGTAATCCCCTTTCTTTACCTCGTTTAGGAAACGAGTTTCGTCGTCCAGACCGACGAATACGACATTGTTTCGTCTGAAGATACTTGTAATTGAAGCATACGCAGCCCCATAGCCGTTCCAGCGGGAACCTATTTTCCAGACATTTGCCATAATAGAGATGATTTATGTGAATGTCAAAAATACTCTTTCTCCCTGCCAAACCCCGGCAGGTTTAGTGTTATCATACAAATATAACGATTTTCATCGGGCTTTCGATTGAAAACCTTCACAGCTCGCCCATCCAGTAGTCTGCGATTTCCCGACGGGGAAGAGCCGTGAAGGTTTAGGGGTTATTGCGGTTTCAAGTATTCTCGCAAATCATCAATCGTGGCAGGTGCCGTGTCCGGGTGATGCTTTTGGTACTGGCGGAGCCGTGGTGTGTCTGTAGCGATTTGGTCTCGCAGGGCAATCGCACGTGGTTGCCAGCCGGAGACGGTCTCAAAGCCTTTTTTGCCGCAGCTGCATTCGTATTCCAGATCCACCCTTCCGCTGAGCGGGGAGCCTACATAGCGGAAAGGTTGTACCGGCTGATTGCATTGCGGGCATTGGACCTGGAACAGGTCCGGATGCTCCAGGTTGCATCGGACGAAGGAGCCGAGCCAGACGGGATCGGGCGCGATCTCTGCCACCCAGCCCAGGCTGTAGGTCATCTCCAGATAGAGCGGGATGAAGTAGAAGCGGTCGATGTCTTTCCATTGGTCGAAATGGGCATAGATCTCGCCGGAATGCTGGTAGAACACTTTGGTTTGGAGCAACTGCTCCGCGGAAGGACGCAGTCCGTCCTTCTTGAAGAAATCGTACTTTTTCATGGTACCATACTTTTTTTGATTGAACATCCGCATCGCTTTACCACCGTGGCTTCTGGCTGCTCGGTTGGTGGCCCTCAAAGGGCACTCTTGATGCATGTGCAAAAGTATTGAAAAATTCGTAGATTTGCAATAAAGAATCCATCAAGTATAACTAACAATGATTACCTATTCCCCATGCAAAAGATAAAAATTGTTGCAGTTCTGGGTGGATTAAAACAATGGTGCCAAATCATGCTTCTTTAACTTAAGTTGAGGAATACCAATTAACACATACACTCATGTTTGGTTTCGACAACATCATTAGTAGAACAAGGAAGGCGATAAGCGTCTTTCTTGCAATGGCATTAGCCCTTTCATGCGGAGTCAAAAAGCCATCCAACACCCTAATCTATGATGAACCAGTAAGCGGATACTATGTGTCAGGCACATTCTATCCCTTCGAACCAACCACAGAAACTGGCCAGGTCGAGTTAAGATTTGTTCCGGTTAATGGCGGCAAAACTTTGGTCTTCTCAAATGTGGATTGCCACGAAGAGGATAATCCGGAGGTTCCATTGAAATTCACAGGGAAAAACATCAATGACTATGTTTTTAGTGAGGGCTTCTCAGGATTCCATGATGGCGATACACTCATCTGTCATTACTATAATACCAAACATCCGGAGTTCGATTCTCCTCTGTCCTACGAAGCTGAATTCGTGTTTTTTGATGTTGATTTTGATGGGGAGGATGAGCTTTTAATCAATGATTATTACCGTGGACAATGCGGCAATTTTTACACAGTATATGAGATTACACCAGAAGGGTTAGTTATCAAGAACGAATACCCATTTGATTCAATCACAAATGAGACTGAGTTTTATCCTGAAAGAAAGCAGGTATGCATTCGAGTTGATGAGGATAGTCTTGAATCGGTATATCTGCCACTAAATGCCAAGCCGTTTGAAGATGCGGCCGAAAAGTTTCAGTGTATGATATTAAACACGCTTAAGTCTGATGCCCTCGATGCGTATAAAAAAGAGCGTGAATCCTTTGCAGCATGGAATGCATACCAGCAAACCATTTCCGAGGAGGTGATTGGCGATATATGGGAATTGTATGCCGGTGGCTCTGCAGGCTGGACGTTTCAGGAGCGTCATCTGTATGATATTGCCAAGGAAAATGCTGCCGAGCAAACAGCTCTATATGAAGCATTAATCAAGAAGCCATCTGTCTGCCAACCCAAAGACGTGGCCGATTTACAACTAATTGAGGCTGCAAAAGAAAAACTCGTAAAGGATTATGTAAACCGCTATTCCCAGTATGAGAATAGCGGCTCGGACGGTTGGCCGAAAGTGAATAATACGCCGGCACAAATAGCCGAGTATCTAGATAAGGATCTGGACCTATTCAAGAAATGGATGACTGACAGAGATGCCTTTGAATCTCGCCTTAAGAAGAGCCTTCGCACGTCATATAGTTCTTTCACAACAGATTGGAAGATCCTCTGCTTACAGAAGTATAATGAGCATTATATTTCTGAATGAAACTCAAAGGGCATATTTTTGAACAATAGACCTTCGGCAACGTTGTTGCACATGTAAGAATTACCTTTGGGGCCATGAATATACATGACCCCTTTTTCATTGCCCCGCCTATCACGGAAATTCCGGATTACGTCTGGTCCCGCCAGTACGATAAGCCCTGCTTCCTGCCTGGCAAGCCCGTACGGAAGCCCAAAGAGGAAGGGCGGAGGATTTCTCATCCCGACGCTGAAAC